>Ga0134099_1000213_pt1 | contig 73600 bp, 53 predicted proteins | sample 10_taG_2_FD_105482 | JGI IMG/M metagenome (GOLD analysis project Ga0134099, IMG submission 105482) | Switchgrass degrading microbial communities from high solid loading bioreactors in New Hampshire, USA - 10_41_5_180_A2 metaG | ecosystem: Engineered > Bioreactor > Semi-continuous > Anaerobic >...
CGGTATGACCTCCTCTACTTTATTTGTTTTGTTTTGTTTCCCTAATAAAGTAGAAATCATATCGTGGTTACTTTTGTCAATTAGCCTCCACGAAATTTACACCACTACTTGAGACTATAACATCATTTTCATATACCAAATTCAATATGTAAGCTCTTACTTTTGAAGGACAAAAAAAATCCATCCTTCATTTCCATAATACAGGAAACGGACGGAAAGTAAAAATTCCAACAAATACAATGAAAAAAATCATTAAATCTGGTTTTTATGAATAACTTTAATCCGCAATATTTGCTTGAGTATAAATCGGATATTATGTTTTTCAAAAATCATCCCTGACAATTTTTTTCAGGGTATTAACATCATTTTCCGATGTCAAAGGAGATACGGCAGGTCCGTCAATTATATCGCCCGAGTATGTGAACCGTGAGCCATGACAGGGGCAGTCCCAGGATTTTTCGGCAGAATTCCAGTTCAGTTCACATCCCATATGGGTGCATGTGGTATTGACAAGATAAAGTCTTCCTTCTTCATCACGGTATGCGCCGGTTCTTTCCCCGTTATGCTCGAAAACCTTACCTTCACCGCACCCGACTTTTACATTTTCGGGGAGGGGAGAGATTTTTCCCGAAATCAGGTGTTTGGCTACATCGATATTTTCAACGATAAAGGTTTTTGCCGAACCCAGCAGATTTTTTCTTGACGGACTGTATACATCCTGCCAAGGACTTGACCCGTCGATAATCAAATCCCTGATTACTTTTGCCGCAGCCATGCTGTTCGTCATACCCCATTTCTGAAATCCCGTTGCAATCAGAATATTATGTGTATCCTGTTTGTAGTAGCCTGCATAGGGAATACCGTCCAGCGTCATACAGTCCTGGGTCGACCATCGGTATGGTATGTCCTCTATGGTGAAAAGTTTTTCTGCAAATTCGATAAGTTTCAGGTAGTGGCCGGAAGTATCAGGCCCCTGGCCTGTTTTGTGATTTTCTCCAACAACGAGTATTAATTGACCTTCTGCGGTATCAAGACTTCTAAGTGATCTTGACGGTGTTTCGGCGTTGATATACATTCCCCCGGGGTATTTTTCCGTGGCAGAAACGGCAATAATATACGCCCTTTCGGTATATATCCTGGAAAAATACATTCCCGGTTTATTATAAAAAGGATAATGGGAAGCAATAATTACTTTTTCTGCTTTTATCTTTTTTCCTTGTTCGGTTGTCAGAGTAATGGTTTTACCTTCTTCCAAATCCACGATTCTGCTGTTTTCATATATTTTTACACCTGAATTACTGAGAATACCCGCAAGCGGTAGCAGAAATCTACGCGGGTGGAACTGAGCCTGATTGTCAAACCGTATGCCGGCCTTTATTATTACAGGAAACGGAATTTCGTCAACAAAAGATGCCTTTATTCCAAGCTCAGATACGGTTTTCAGTTCATCCTCGATTTTTTGGATGTTTTCTTCGGTTTCGGCATATACGTACGAAGACTGGGAAGAATAACCGCAGTCGATATTGTGCCGGTCAGCTATATTCTTTATAAGTTTGATGGCTTCTTCATTGGCATCGGCATACTGTTTTGCAAGTTCAGTACCCATCTGGTTTTTAAGCCTGTCATATATAAGACCGTGCTGGGATGTTATTTTTGCAGTTGTATGGGCAGTCGTTCCGCATAGAATTCTTCCTGCATCAATGACCGCTATATCCAGGTTTTCACCTTGTAAAAGATAGGCGCAAAGTATTCCGGCCATACCTGCCCCGACAATTGCAATATCAACCGATATATCTTCCGCAAGGGAAGGATAGTCAGTGGGATCTGTTGAGGCAAGCCAGTATGATTGGGGATTGCCGGTTAATGTTTTGTAATCTTTCCTGTCCATATGCATTCCTCCGATAAACAGATGAATGTTAAGAAATATCTTAAATAATAAGGAGCCGGAATTATTTTTCGTTAAAATGAGAAAAAATATCCGGAAATTTTTACGGGCAGGCATAAAATGCCCAAAACATCAAATGCTGTATCTGTACTTAACCGTGAATGCCGGCTGAAACCAATACGCTAAGTTCACCGTCAAGTACAAAAAGAAAAACCGGGAACAGTAACCATGCCGGTTCCTGTACCCGGTTTGATATATAGAAGAAAGGGGAATTATTTTGCGTAACTGTCAAAATAGTTCTGAATATATACAATAGGGGTGCCTTTGTCACCGCTTCCCGAAGTAAGATCACACAGTGAGCCAATCAAATCGGTGAGCTTCCTGGGGGTAGTACCCTGTGATACCATGTCACCGGAACTTTTTGAATGTTTGTTGCGGATATATTCAGTTATTGCTTTTTCCAGTTCTTCACCCTTAAGACCGGCAAATTCGTTGTCTGCCAGGTATTTTAACTTCACTTCGTGAGGAGTGCCCTCAAGTCCTTTTGTATAACCGGGAGAAACTACGGGATCTGCAAGCTCCCAGATTTTCCCTACGGGATCTTTAAAAGCTCCGTCGCCATATACCATAACTTCAACCGTTTTTCCGGTTTTTTCCTTCATTTCTTTCTGAATACTGTCTACAAGTTCCTGGCAGTTTCTGGGGAAAAGTTTTACAGTTGTTTCGGTTGCCTTATTTGAACCCAAAAGACCGTATAATTCGTTGAATCCGCTGCCGTTTACAGGAGCGGTGAGAATGTCATCCAGCCCGTATACCTTTTCAGCTCCGCCTGCCTTCAGGAGTTTTTTTGTCCTGTTTCTTGTGTGGATATCGCATGCAAGCACATTCTTAGTATATTTGAGAATGGTTTTGGCGTTGTTCGAGAATATTATTTCACAGGGTACACCTGCTTCTTCCACAATTGATTTGTAATATTCGATATAATCTACTCCGGTAAATGTATGTTTTTGATATCCGAAATAATTCCTGAACTGTTCTTCGGTGAGCTCATCGGTGTATGGATTGATACCTTTTTCATCAAGCAGTTCAATATCAACCAGATGGTTCCCCACTTCATCCGAAGGATAGTTTAACATGAGTACGATTTTATCCGCGCCTCTTGCTATTCCCTTGAGGCATATTGCAAAACGGTTTCTGCTTAATATCGGGAATATAACCCCTATTATACCGCCTCCGAATTTACTTCTGACATCCTGGGCAATTGCGCTGATATCGGCATAATTTCCCTGGGCACGGGCGACAACCGATTCCGTTACAGCGATTATGTCCCTGTCCTGAATTTGAAAACCTTCAAGCCTGGAAGCCTTGATAACGGTTTCAATAACTATGTCCCTGATATTGTCACCTTCCTTAATTATAGGCGCTCTTAACCCTCTTGATATAACCCCTGTAATCCGTTCCATAATTATTCTCCTCTGATAAAAATTTTGAAATATTTTGCGTTAAGTTTCATGATGCTCTGTTTTTATTTCCTATTGTATTATACAGGAAAAAGTGATATAAGTAAAATAAATGCATTGAATATTGGATATAAGGTGAGATTATGACATCCAAACTTGATGCCTATCGTATTTTTAATGAGGTGGCAAGGCAAAAAAGCTTTTCAAAAGCTGCAAAAGTACTGTATATGACCCAGCCTGCGGTCAGCCAGACAATAATGAACCTGGAACAGGAATTGGGGACGAGGCTTTTTACGCGAACTTCGAAAGGTGTTGTATTAACCAATGACGGCCAGCTGCTCTATGAATATATCAGCTCGGCGGTAAACCTGATCGAAATGGGCGAAAAGAAGCTTTCTGAATCCAGGAGCCTGATGTTCGGCGAGATGAAAATAGGAGTAGGGGATACTATTTCAAAATATTACCTGCTGCCATATCTCGAAAAATTCCACAGGGATTTTCCGAACGTAAAACTGAAAATAATAAACAGAACCACGCTGGAATTGTGTACAATGCTTAAATCGGGGGAGATCGACATAGCCGTCTGCAATTTCCCTGTAAAGGATCCCGCTCTGGAGGTATTAAAATGTATTGATATACACGATATATTTGTATGCGGTGAAAAATACAGGTACCTTTCAATAAAGCCAAGGAGCATTGAGGAAATCCTGCAGCTGCCGCTTATTCTTCTTGAAAACAAATCAAACTCAAGACAGTATGTGGAAAAATACTTTCTGTCTAAGGGAATAAAAATTCAGCCTGAAATTGAACTGGGATCGCATGATTTGCTTCTGGAATTTGCAAAATTCAATTTTGGAATATCCTGCGTCATAGAAGAGTTTTCGCAGGAATACCTAAGCAGCAGGGAGGTTTACAAAATAAGGCTTACAGAAGAAATACCGAAAAGGGCTGTAGGATTCTGTTACCTGAAAAGCGTATCGCTGTCTGCCGCAGCCCGGAAATTTGTAAGCATAACACTGGAGAATGGTAATGATAATTTATGAAGGATTTATAATCTGAAATTTCAATATTAAACTTGAATCAATGATCGGTTTGTGATATGATGGAAAGTGAAAAAATTAACAAATATTGTTCAAATGTTTATTTTGTTTTGACTTTAAGGTTTTTGTTAATATATACTTTAAGCAATAAAGACAATAAATAAGTGGGAGGAGATTACAGCATGAATTATAATTTGAATCTTAAGCACAAAAAATTGCAGGCCTGGATTGAAGAAATTGCTAAAATGTGTCAGCCGGACGATATTTATATATGTGACGGTTCCGAGGAAGAGAATCAGCGCCTGCTGGACGAACTGGTGGAATCCGGTCTGGGTATTAAACTGAACCAGGAAAAACTTCCCGGATGCTACCTTTTCCGCAGTGACCCTTCCGATGTGGCCCGTGTTGAAGATCGTACATTCATAGCATCCAGGAAGCAGGAAGATGCTGGTCCTACCAACAACTGGATCGATCCTGTTGAGCTGAAGAAGACAATGACCGAGTTATATACAGGGTGCATGAAAGGCAGGACCATGTATGTAATACCGTTCTCAATGGGACCAATAGGTTCGCCGATTTCCAAGATTGGCGTTGAGATAACGGACAGCGCATATGTTGTTGTAAATATGAGAATTATGACCAGAATGGGCAAGGATGTTCTTGAAGCCCTTGGTGAAGACGGAGAGTTTGTACCATGCCTGCACTCGGTAGGTGCTCCTCTTAAGGAAGGAGAAAAGGATAAGGCATGGCCGTGCGCTCCTATGGAGAAGAAGTATATAAGCCACTTCCCGGAAGAAAGAACTATCTGGTCCTATGGTTCAGGTTATGGCGGAAACGCTTTGCTCGGAAAGAAATGTTTTGCCCTTCGTATTGCTTCGGTCCTTGCAAGGGATGAAGGCTGGATGGCAGAACATATGCTTATACTCAAGATTACAAATCCCGAAGGAAAGTCAATATATATAACAGGAGCTTTCCCAAGCGCCTGCGGAAAGACAAATCTCGCCATGCTCGTTCCCACAATTCCCGGATGGAAAGTTGAAACTATCGGCGATGATATTGCATGGATGAAATTCGGTAAGGACGGACGCCTGTATGCGATAAATCCTGAGGCTGGTTTCTTCGGAGTTGCTCCGGGAACATCAATGCAGTCCAATCCGAATGCTATGAAAACCATAGGCAGGAATACCATTTATACTAACGTTGCATTAACCGACGAAGGAGATGTATGGTGGGAAGGTATCGGCCGTGAAACTCCTGATCATTTAATTGACTGGAGAGGCCAGGACTGGACACCTGATTCAAAGACTCCGGCTGCTCATCCGAATGCACGTTTCACAGCACCTGCAAGACAGTGTCCGTCAATAGCCCCTGAATGGGAAGATCCTAACGGAGTACCCATTTCGGCAATTCTTGTAGGAGGACGTCGTCCTACTACCGTACCTCTCGTTCATGAAAGCTTTGACTGGAACCATGGTGTATTCCTGGGTTCAATAATGGGTTCTGAAATTACAGCCGCTGCAATTTCAGACAAAATTGGCCAGGTTCGCCGTGACCCGTTTGCAATGCTGCCGTTTATGGGATACCATGTAGGCGATTACCTGCAGCATTGGCTTGATATGGGCAAGAAAACAGATCCGGATAAATTACCAAGGATCTTCTATGTCAACTGGTTCCGCAAGGACAAGGACGGTAAATTCCTGTGGCCCGGATTTGGTGAAAACAGCCGTGTCCTGAAATGGATTTTCGAAAGAGTTACCGGTACCGGCAAGGCTGTAAAAACACCTATCGGTTATATGCCGACGCTGGATGCTATAGATACCGAAGGTCTGGATGTAAGAGAAGAAGACATGAGAGAACTGCTCAGCGTAAATAAGGAAGACTGGCTCAAGGAAGTTGAATCAATCAAGGAACATTACAAGAAATATGAACCAAAGCTTCCTGAGGAACTGAAGAATCAGCTCAAGGCTCTCGAAGAACGTTTAAGAAATGCTTAATTGTAAAAGATTTCAGATAACCGGTTACGGATGTAATTCTGTAACCGGTTTTTATCTGATTAAAAACGGATTATTATTGCTTCAAACACAGTATTTTCAGATATTTCAGCATATTATTTTCTGAATATCAGGCCGGATTGACTTATTTTGGCTTTTCTGTTCCCTGTCCCTGTTTTGTTAATTACGGATAATTTATTGCATGAAACACCGGGATTAAAGGATTTCAAAGCATTATATATGAAATATTTACACGCCGTATATTCCCGCATAGAATAGAATTACCGATGTTCATTCCGGCTTTTTTTATAAAAACCAAAACAGTTCTTTGTTTAAATTTGCATTTGAACAAACGTATGTTATTTTTTTTTATTTAGGAGGGAACCTGTTTGCAGTCAAAAGAAAACATTATTGCAGTAAACAGTGTAAAAGAGAAGGCAAAACCTACTCTTTTGCAGAAAATTAAACACAAGTTTATTACGAGAGGCGAATGGCAGTTATATCTGCTGATTTTACCGGTCGTCATATACTTCATTATATTCCATTACGCTCCTATGTATGGAATACAGATTGCTTTCCGCAATTACAGCATAACGAAACCGATTTCGGCGGCAAAGTGGGTTGGTTTTCAGTATTTTGAACGTTTTCTTAAATCCCCTATGTTTCCGCAGTTATTTAAAAATACTGTTATATTGAGCTTTTACGATCTGTTTATCGGATTTCCTTTCCCTGTACTTTTTGCAGTGGTGCTTAACCAGACACAGAGTAAAAGGCTTGTAAAATTCACCCAGACTGTAACATTTGCGCCATATTTTATATCAATGGTAGTTCTGGTAGGAATGTTGCATTTGTTCCTTTCACCGACATCGGGGATTGTCAACAAATTACTGGAATCAATCGGTTTGCAGCCTGTTTATTTCATGGCAGAACCTCACTGGTTCAGACACGTTTATGTGTTATCCCATGTATGGCAGAGAACCGGATACCAGGCTATAATATATTTTGCCGCTTTAACATCTGTTGATCCTGGATTATACGAAGCTGCAACAATTGACGGTGCAACGAGGCTGGAAAAAATATGGTATATCGACCTGCCGTCGATAACGCCAACCCTTGTTACAATGCTGCTTCTGAGCGTCGGAAGGGTATTAAACGTCGATACCCAGAGGACACTGCTCATGCAGGCTCCTACAAACCTGGTGACATCCGAGATTTTCGGCACATATGTATACAAAGTCGGATTAATTAATGCACAGTTCAGTTATTCCACAGCGATAGACTTGTTTAAAACGGTAATAAATCTTGCGTTGTTGATTATTACCAACCAGATAAGCAAGAAACTGACAGAGGAAAGCCTGTGGTAAGGGGGTGAGCGGAATGAAGTCTGCTGTTCAGGTAAGGAAAATCAAAAATTCAAGGGAAGACCTTATTTTTGAAGTAGTAACGAGAATAATACTCATTGTGGCCTGCTTAATAATTTTGTATCCCCTATACTTCATAGTAATTGCTTCAGTCAGCAATCCCGATTATGTTATTGCCGGAAAACTGACACTTTATCCTATAGATGTAACTTTTTCGGGCTACAGGAAGATTTTCAAATTCAAAAATCTTCTTAACGGATACAAGAACTCATTTTTCTATGCCATAGTTGGAGGAACACTAAGCGCAGCATTAACGCTGTTTGCCGCATATCCGCTGTCTAAAAAAGATTTTTCCGGACGAAAGCCATTTACGATATTTCTGTTGATCACAATGTTTTTCCAGGGTGGTATGATTCCTCTGTATGTGGTTGTTAATAAACTGGGGCTTCGCAATACCCCCTATGTATTGCTGATTGTTAACGGAATACAGGTATGGAACCTCTTGGTCACCAGTTCCTATTTCAAGTCAAATCATATAGAAAGCCTGAATGAAGCGGCAGAGATAGACGGTTGTTCTCACTTCGGGTATTTTTTCAAGATACTTCTGCCTATTTCAAAGCCGATTATCATTACAATGCTTCTGTTCTATGCAGTATGGCAGTGGAATGATTTCTTCAGGGCAATGATTTATCTTGACAAACCCGATTATCAGCCTCTGCAGATTGTTCTTAAGGAATTGCTCGCAACTGCCCAGGTTTCATCGGTAATATACGATTTGATGGAAAACCAGGAAGCTCTTACCGAAATGCTGAGGGCTGCCGAACAGATGAAATATGGCGTAATCGTTATGGCAACTCTGCCGATGATGGTGGTTTATCTTATCATGCAGGAATACTTCGTTCAGGGTATTACAATGGGCTCAGTCAAAGGATAACAGTTTTTTCAGTCAGAATTTGTTTTTTACTGATGTCTTTTTTCCCTTAATAGGGGTAAAAATAATAACAATACAAGGAGGTTTTGCAATTATGAAAAGAGGAAGAATTGCAAAAATTGTATCGCTTCTTCTGTGCTGTATGTTTGTTATTGCGCTGGCCGCCTGTGGCAAGACCGGTACCGGCAATCAACCGACAACGGCACCGACAAAGGCACCTGGTTCACAACAGGGCTCTGATTCGGGCTCCAAGAGTGAAGACGGGCGCGAAATGGTTGGGAACATGTATAAAACCGGCCTTCCCATAGTGAAAGAACCCGTCAAGTACTATGCTATGGGTCTTCAGATGAACAATACCAGACCCAGCAACCTTGATGAGACCGAATTCTTCAAGAAGATTATGGACGAAACAAAGGTGTACATTGAATGGGATTTGATACCGCAGGCTTCCTGGACAGAAACAAAGAACCTGAAAATAGCCAGCGGCGAATATCCAGACCTTTTCTTCGGTCCTAAGAGCCTGTCCCATGATGAAGTCCAGAAATACGGAGCAGACGGTATACTGATTGATCTCGAACCGCTGCTTGATCAGTATGCACCGAATATCAACAAGATAAGACAGGAATATCCTCTGTATGACGGATTTGTAAGAAGCATGGACGGTAAGATTTATCAGCTTGCAAGCTTTACCGATGAAGGTTTCGACAGCCATATTTCATCAATCATCAATAAGGAATGGCTCGATAATCTGGGCCTTCAGGTTCCGACAACAACAGATGAACTGTACGCTGTTCTGAAGGCATTCAAGGAAAATGATCCGAATCGTAACGGTCAGAAAGATGAAATTCCGATGAGCTTCCTCTATCAGGAAGGAAATGACCTGAACAGAGAAGTTAAGCGTGATTTCAGACCCATCTATTATGCATTCGGCGTTGTAGATACTCCGTTCTATATCTGGATCAATGAAAACGATGAAGTTGTATTCACCGCTACCACAGAAGAATGGAAACAGGCTACCGCCTACATGGCAAAGCTTTATCAGGAAGGTTTAATCGACCCTGAAATATTCACACAGGACAGAACACTGCTGACCAATAAACTGAGAACCCAGAGAAACGTCGGTGTATACTTCGACTACAGAAAAGACCTGTCAATGATCCTTGAAGAAGATCAGCCGAAGTACACATTTATTCCCGCATTGAAATCTCCGACAGGAAAACAGATTTGGGCACGCTCTCAGTTCTTCTCCGAAGGAGGATTTGCTATAACATCGGCAGCCAAGAATCCTGAGATTCTTGTAAGATTCATTGATTACTGCAACACTGAAGAAAATTCCGTTCAGATGGCATACGGTATGTTCAAGCCCACCGGATGGAATGAAACAGAGGCTCTTGTTCCTTCACAGGAAGCACCGGGCAAATATGAAGTTAACAGCGGTGCACGTCCTGAAAATGTAGATCCGAGCGACTGGTTCATGTCCGCACCGATTGCTCAGGGTTGTACACTGCTTACCAAGACCGCCCTTGACAAGTATGTTGCAGAAAAAGCTTCCAGTGTTGCCAAAACTGAAGCCTGCGCAGTATACAGACCATACCTGTCCAAGTGGCCTTACAACTACGCATTTAAGTTCAGCCCTGAAGAACTTGAGGAGTTAACTTTGCTGCAGACAGACATAGTTCAGTATGTAATCCAGACACACAGCAGATGGATCAGCCAGGGCGGAATTGAAAAAGAATGGGATTCATACGTTGCATATCTTAAGAACATAGGTCTTGACAGATACGTAGAACTGTACAGAACCGCATTCGAAAGAGTTGAAAAGTAATAAACGATAAAAAACGATAAACTGAAAAGCCGTACCGGAAATCCGGCACGGCTTTTTAATACCTTTTTATGCGTATTTGATGAATGTACCTTATGAATGCATTTTCTTGAACTGTCCGGGTGTAACCTTTTCCTTTTCTCGGAATTTCCTGATAAAACTCGGTACGCTGTAATATCCGACCTCATACGCGATTTCATTGACGCCCATATCGGTATTAAGAAGAAGTTCCTTGGCTTTTTCCATTCTTAGTCTTGTTACATATTCCGAAATTGTATGCTCGGTGTTCTTTTTAAAATACTGGCTCAGGTACGGGGTGGACATCTGGAATGCATCGGCAATGCTTTGCAGGCTGAAATCGGGATCATGGTAATTTTCACGTATATACTGTATTATCTTCTGCAATAATCTCAGTTCATATGATTCTCTGTCCACGCTTAAATAATTGATAACATCTTCGGATATTTCCTGCATTATTTTTACGATATCTTCAAATGTATCAATGTTGGAGCCGTATATTCTTTCCATGTATGGTTTGTTAAGCAGCGGGGAATGCCTGAATTTTCGTAAAAGCTCCTTTGATATTGTATTAACCGTGTCATAACATATATTTTTAACCCAGAAAAGGCTTAAGTTTTCATTCTTCATGTGATTGACCAGTTGATCTATGTTATCCCTGATGCCGATAATATCACTGCTGCGTACGGATTCTTCAAGTTTTTCCAGCAATGCGAATGGATAGTTAATGGTCTGATCACTCTTTTTCATGATTTCACTGAAGGATATTATGTCTGATTTTGAAAGAATACTGTTATATTCAAGTACTCTCAAAGCCTCTTCATACGATGTGTTTATACTGAATATGCTGTCATAGAAATTACCGATGCCTATCCTGATATCACTGCTGTATTTCTCACTCAGACGTTTCTGAATTTCCCGTGCTATCGCCCTGCAGTGTTCTTCATTTTTGGATGAACTGCCGTATATAATCATCACGTTGTTGAAATGCATGTCTCTGTGCATGATTAACTGGGAATCATCTGCAAGGTTAATTGATGAAATAATGCTGCTGATATCCTCATCGGGTATGTTATGAATATTGCTTCCCTTTAAAATTATTGCGCAGTAATACTGCTTATTGAACTCAAGATCCACGTTCCTGCAGGTTTCCAGGATATTCTCAATTTCTTTGGCCTGCCCGGCCAGGAAACCATCAATCAGGTAATTTCTTATTACATTTTTGTTTGAAGAGGCAATTTCCTTCAGATCTGTGTTTTCCTTATTGAACTGAAGCAAAGCATATTCAAGCAGTTCCAGCTCATTCATCCTGTCATCCACCGTAGTGCGGCCAAGGAAAGTATCCTCGATGAGCTTGTTCAGCTTCTTTATCGGATGGTAGTTTATGCGCATCAGAACGGCAATTAACGAACCTCCGATAACAAATATCACTGCCATGCTTATCAGGTATATTGTCCGTATCTGGTTTATTCTCGAAGACAAAAGATCATTGGGCATAAGCTGTACAAAAAGATAGGGACCGGCGGCTTCCTGTACATAGGAAGAATATTTGTCGTTTCTTACATTGATTTCCTTTATTTCATCAATGCCTGAACGAGCCTTTATTGCTTTTCTGTAAGCGTCGATGAGTTCTTCATCGGGCTGTTCGGAAAAGCTGAATATTATTTCCTTTTTTTCGGGATCAACAATAAAAATATGATTATTTCCGCTTAATGCCGGAGCAAGGACATTTCTGAGGGCATCTTCAGAAATCATGTACATAATTATCCCGTATTTGCTGGAGCTGTTTATCGGAATTTTGTTCAGGTACATCAGGTGGTTCTGCCTGTTGGCGAGCCTGATTGAGTCGGCAGGAAAAAAGTACATGTCGGACTGATTGGTTGATTCCCTGAATTCAACTAAATCAAAGTCGGTTAATTCCCTGTCCAGGATAAAGTCATTGAAAACATCCAGGGAACACAGAAAATTAAATGAAGACACAAAGTCATCATTATAATTGTAAATAAAGATATCATCAACAAAGGAATTGGTATTGTATTTCAAAAGCTCATTTTTGACCTTCATTGCTTCGTAAGGTCTTTTTTGTACATTAACTGTCCTTAATATATCATTAAGTTCAATCTGCAGGGAAATCCTTGTGAGCTGGTTTACCTGCGCGTCAAAATTATCAACGCTTTTTATGAAAGGAGTTCTCAGGTTGATTTCCACTTCTTCCTTAAGTACATTGACAAAATGAAAAAGCACTATGAAAGATAAAATAAACATGGGAAGCATCAGCGTAACAATATATGAAATAATAAAATTCATATATACTTTGGAACCTTTTTTCTTTTTTAACATTTAATTTATCCTTCCTCCAAGTTGTAAGATACAAGCAAACCCTTATGCTGTAAATTGCAGGCTATCCGTCGGAAAAAATCATACGGATAAATAAGGGAAATGTTGATTTAAACACAGTTACATTAATAGTTTACCGATTTTCATGTTTTTTTTCAATATTGATTCGAAGCGCAGCAGAATAATATGTTACGTCCGAAATCCTGAATTCATGCAAAGATTGTTCCGTATACTATAATGTGGTAAAATTATGTTAATATATATGACAATTATGCCGGAGGTACATATATGCAATCAAGTCAGATATTAACTGCTTTTGTCCTGACCCTTGTAGCGGGTTTGTCAACAGGTATAGGCAGTTTAATTGCTTTTTTTGCCAAAAGGACAAACACGCGGTTTCTTTCCTTTGCACTGGGTTTTTCGGCAGGTGTAATGATTTATGTTTCCATGGTTGATATATTTGCTACGGCGCAGGCCACACTTGCGTCAGCTCTTGGAGCAAGAAAAGGAGCCTGGATAACTGCTGCGGCATTCTTTGCAGGAATGCTGATTATTGCACTTATTGACAAGTTGATTCCTTCGGGAGAAAACCCTCATGATTTCAAAAAGGTCGAAAACGTTGGTGAGGAAAAGGCCGGTCCGTCGGCAAACCTGATGAGGATGGGCCTGCTGACTGCTCTTGCAATTACAGTTCATAACTTCCCGGAAGGTATTGCAACGTTTATTGCTGCACTGAAGGATCCCAGCCTTGGAATTGCCATTACCGTGGCGATTGCAATACATAATATTCCTGAAGGCATAGCGGTATCAATACCTGTTTTCTATGCCACCGGAAGTAAAAAGAGAGCTTTCAGGCTGTCATTTCTGTCGGGTTTGTCCGAACCTGTGGGGGCTATTGTCGGTTTTCTGATTCTTATGCCGTTCCTGAATGATATAGTATTCGGCATTCTTTTTGCCGCGGTCGCGGGTATTATGATGTTTATTTCCCTTGACGAACTGCTTCCGTCGGCAAGGGAATACGGAGAAGCACATCTGTCAATATACGGCCTTATTGCCGGTATGATGATCATGGCAGTGAGCCTGATTCTGTTTATTTAACGCAATCCGTTGTTATTAATTAAGTCAGGGGAAAATTTTCCTCCTGACTTTGATATTTATCAGCCTTGTTTGATTAATCCCCTGCTGCCTGCAGCAAATATTGATGACATTCCTTGAGTTTCTCGATAATCTGAATCTTCTGCGGGCAGGACGCTTCACACTGGCCGCATTCAACGCACTGTGCCGCATCATTTTGTTTTTCGATTAAACCTCTGTAATTATTCCTGGCTCCTTCCAGCTCATTGAACATGGAAGCCGTATTTACAATGTTGAAAATTCGAGGTATTGAAACTCCCTGCGGACAGGGCATGCAATATTCACAGCTTGTACAGGGGACTTTTGTTTTGCTCAGATAAACATTTCTTACTTCTTCAACAAGGGCAAGTTCTTCTTCTGTCATACTGTTTGCCTTTGCATCGGAAAAAATACGTAAATTGTCCTGAAGCTGCTGCATATTGCTTACACCACTGAGAATCACGGCTATTTCAGGGAAATTGTAAAGCCAGCGGAACGCCCATTCAACAGGAGATCTTTTAACTGAAGCCTTGTTCCATATTGCTTCAATCTCAGGGGTGACACTTGTGGCAAGCCTGCCGCCTTTCAGAGGTTCCATTATAACCACCGGTATTCCTTTTGACCCTGCATATTTCAAACCTTCTACGGTAGCCTGTTCATGCATGTCCAGGATATTAAGCTGAATCTGGCACATATCCCAGTCATATCCATCGATTATATCGCGGAAGGCATCGTAATCATCATGGAAAGAAAAGCAAATATACTTGATCTTGCCCGAAGCTCTTGCTTTTTCAAAGAAATCAAAAACGTTAAGTTTTTTGACAAATTCCCATCTTTCCTTGTTCAAGGCATGCAACAGGTAAAAATCTATATGGTCCGTGTTCAGTTTCTGAAGCTGTTCATTCAACAAACGTTCAAAATCACTGTACTCTTTGACCAGCCAGACCGGCAGCTTTGTAGCCAGAAAAACCTTTTCCCGGTAGCCGTCAGCCAATGCCTTTCCCACAACAATTTCACTCTGTCCGTTATGATATCCGTAAGCTGTATCAATATAATTCACACCGTGGTCAATGCCATATCGTATCATTTTGATGGCTTCGTCTTCGTTTATCACGGTTTCATTATCCCTGTTGATTACAGGCAGTCTCATACAACCTATTCCGAAAAGGGAAACAGGTTTTTCAAATTTACTGAACGTACGGTATTCCATTTTTACCTCCTGAATTTTGAAATTTTTTGTATATATTCAGTATAACATGATTTTTCAATTATAGGAATGGTGTCGTATGACATTTTTATGAGATTAAGTAGGCATTAAAAGATTTATATGTTTCTCAGGTGAGAAAAAACTTTTATAATTAGTTTTTATATTGATTATATTTGTAAATTGCAATATAATGGAAAATGTATATCGAAAAATAAAGTGAAAGGGGTGTAAATAATGTTCAGAATTGGCTTTAGACAAATAGATATTATTTTTTCACAGGTGATTAAAATATAAACTGAATATTTGCAGAAGGTGAAACGGCCTTCTGGTGTTGTCGGAAAATAACCCTTATACCTGCACTGAAAAGACCGGATTGAGTAGTTTGGTCTTTGGCTGTTTGGTTGTTACCGTTCGGACTGAAACCAAATGGCGGTCCAACTGTATACATGAAGCAAAGCAGGCGCGGTAAATGGTTATCGTGCTTTTTTTATGTCCGCAGAGGTTATTTTCTGCGGGCTTTTTTATCCTCATGACAGGAATATGTGCAGGATATGGAATTTAAGGGCGAAATAATAAAAAGGAGTGTGGCAAATGAAATACAACAATGCCAGAGACCTGTTGCCCGAATGGTTATTAAACCAGATACAGGTGTACATCCAGGGGGAAGTGCTTTACATTCCCAGGAAGGAATCAGTGAGGCGAAAATGGGGTGAAGCCAACGGAACCCGCAAATTTTACATGAAGAGGAACATGGAAATAATAAACAAATACAGAAACGGAGCCGGAATATCGGATTTGTCAAAACAATACTACCTTTCCGAATACAGCATAAAAAAGATTCTGAACAATATGAAGGAAGTTATATAAATATGATACCGTTAAACTTTTATATTCAGTGTCGGCTATTATCCCTGCGGGATAGTAGCTTTTTTTATAGCCGGACTTCTAAGTGTGCTGCTCTTTGTCGCCGTAATTACCGCAGCACCCGTTTATCAAAAGCATTATTTCAACAGAGCGGGTGATTCGGGCATTTTCTGTGACTACATGCAACACGCCGCGCAGTCGCGCTGCACGGCAGGATGTTAAGAGCATGGAGCTGAACTGCCGGGGGTATGTAGACCACCGTGCCTGATTTATTTTATGCTGCGGAGCGTAGTACAAGGTAAGTGCTTTGTTGCCGGAGGATAAGAAATGCCCCAAGCAGGACCCGCACAAAATAATAAAATACCCGAACCTGGATCCCGCGCGCTTGCGTTATTTCGTGCAACTGTTATAATATTACTTCAAAATGAATCATGTGTTATTATGCGCAGGGGGACTGAGACCTTTGGACACGAATACGTTCAGGGAATGGAAAAATGGTATGAAAGCTGCACTTCCCATTGTCATCGGGTATATACCCATTGGTATTGCCTTTGGCATTCTTGCTTCCGGGCAGGGGCTAACAACGGGTACCATATTTTTAATGTCACTTATGGTTTATGCAGGCTCATCCCAGTTTATAGCAGCTGCCATGATGGCAAACGGGGCAGAAGCCGTTTCAATTATAACAACCACATTTCTTGTAAATTTAAGGCATTTACTGATGAGCGCGTCCCTTTCGCCCCATATGAAAAAGTTTTCCGCAGGGCTTCAGTCGGTTATATCTTTCGGTATAACCGATGAAACCTTTGCGGTTTCGGATAACTACGCGCAGAATAACGAACCTTCCGAAGGTTATTTTCTGGGGCTGCATATGGCGTCCCATGCCAGCTGGATATTCTCCACCGTACTGGGAGGATTTTTCGGCACAAACCTTGCCGAAACCACGAAATGGGGTATTGATTTCGCATTGTCGGCAATGTTTATCGGTCTTCTGGTTATGCAGCTTAAAGATAAAAAAGGCGTGCTGGTATCAGTACTGGCCGGTTTACTGTCCCTGGTACTGAAAACAGCCTTACGGGGAAATTACAATGTAATAATTGCAGCAGTTGCTGCGGCAGCGACGGGAGTGTTTATTGAAGGATGGAAACGAAAACAGTTCTGATTATCGCAGGGATGTGTATTGTTACATATCTTCCAAGGGTTCTTCCGGTTATTTTGCTTTCAAAAATCAAAATGCCGGAATGGTTTATGAGATGGTTGAGATATATACCGACCGCAATTTTATCAGCGTTACTTGTGCCAGGAATTCTGCTGTCAGGTGAAACTGTAGATGTAAGCTTGTCGAACAGGAATTTGCTTGCTGCGATTCTGTGTTTTTTTGCAGCCTTCAAAACGAAAAACCTGTTTGTTACTGTAATAACGGGAATAATATCCATGCTGCTTCTGAATCTGATTTCACTGTATCTTTGACTGAATACTTTTACAGTATTATGGAAAGATAATAGTGGAGCATCATGATTCCGGAGGACTGAAATGCCGATTGTTGCAGTAGTCATAATAAGATCCTTCATCGGTTTTTTTTTGCTGCTGGTACTGGTTAAACTCATCGGTAAGCAGCAAATTACACAGCTGACCTTTTTTGATTATATTGTCGGTATTACAATAGGTTCGATGGCTTCAACCCTATCAGTACAGGTAAATGAAAATACATGGTCAACCGTGGCGGGCATGTGTGTCTGGACTTTGCTTGCCATAATTCTTGCACTGGCCGGCATGAAAAGTCCCCTGTTAAGAAAGGTAATTGAAGGCGTTCCTGAAATAGTAATTCAGAATGGAAAAATCAATATTGATGTTCTGAAAAAAAACAAACTTGTATTCAGGGTTGAGGACGTGGAATTTGCGATATTTGAACCAAACGGCAAGCTGAGCGTACTGCTTAAATCACAGAAAAGACCTTTGACGCCGCAGGATATGAATATATCAACTTCATATTCAGGTTTGCCTACAAACCTGATTGTTGACGGACGTCTCGACATGGATGCCTTAACGTCCGTTAATCTGTCCAGGGCTTTTCTTGAATATCAGTTGAGAAAAAACAATATTACCGACATAAAAGATATTTTTCTTGCCCAGCTGGATACGGAAGGAAATCTTTTCATTGATATGAAGAACAGTGATGCAACATACACAATATCATTGAAGAAGTGAGAAGGTGAAAGATTGAAAAAGACGGTTATCCTGGTACCTATACTGGTTATTGCTGTAACAGGCTGTACCCTGCTGAAAGGACCGGCAGACAGGAAAACGGGTTTTTCTGATTCCCTTGCGGTTCTGGAAAAGGCCATTGCAGAAGAAAATTACGGCACTGCTTATGAATACCTGGAAATTACAAAGGAGAAGTGGAAAAAGGTAAAACCATTTATGCAGATAGAAGTGGATCATGATATTGTGAATGATATTGAATCAGAACTGTCTGCACTGTCGGCATATATTGAAACCGGAAACAAGTCCATGGCACTTGCTTCAATAAGGGTTATTATTGACATGTGGTCTGATATAGGTACAAAATAACATGAATAAATTTATCACCACGTCCGGGAATATTTATCATCAATTCACATGGATTCCCAATGAATTTTTATTTTCCGAAATATTGTACTTCAAAAGAAAACATGGTAATATAATATTAAAAGTGAACAGGAGTTTATTATTGTGCAGGTTTTAAAGGATGAAGTAAGAAACAGTATTCTGGAAGCGGCAAAGAGGCTTTTTTACGAGAAGGGGTATAATAATGCCTCTATCAGGGATATTGCAAATAATTCGGGCATAACGGTGGGAAATGTATACCGGTATTTTTCAAACAAGGAAAGCGTCCTTGAAGGAATTGTTTATCCGGTATACAAAAAGATAATGGATTATATAGCCCTGTCGGAATCCTATATTAAGGCCGGTGAGAACAAGACCTTCGAGGATTTCAGAAATGAAATAAACCAGTACATGCTGCAGATAACAAAGGAGTTTAGACTGGAGCTTTTAATACTGTTTAAGGGTACACAGGGTACAAAATTCGAGAGAATAAGGCGTGAACTGATTTCGCTCATTGAAAACAGGATTTATGAAGGATTATTCAAAAGACTGAAAATGGAATTGAATGAAGCGGCTTTTTTTTCGAAAATTGTTGCACGTTCGTTTCTGGACAGTCTGATAATGGTTATAGCAGAAACCGAAAATACTGAAAAACTCGGGAAGATGATTTATCGCCTGAACGATTTTTATTTTAATCACTTAAACAGCAGGTTTGAATCAGAAATTTAATTTTTTTTTACCCAAAAATGAGCGCGTGTTTATTTTTGTTTATTATTGGACTTATATTCAAACCGGACTAAAAAAGAGGTGTGATATATGGGCAAACGAGTGATGTTGTTTTTATCAGCAGTTTTATTATTTGCGACTGCCGGATGTTCGTCGGAAGAACCGGGGCAGAAAACCGATAAGGTAATATCTGTGAGTGTGTACCAGGTTTCGGAACAGGAACGGCAGTATGCATCGAGATATATTGGAACTGTGCAGCCGGATAAGACAGTCAAGCTGTCTTTTAAAACCGGGGGAAGGATTGAAAATATCGCGGTAGAGAAGGGCGATTCGGTTAAGAAGGGAGATGTCCTGGTTTCCCTTGACAAAACCGACTTGCTTTATGCTGAAAACCTTGCCAAATCTCAGCTGGATATGGTAATGGCCCAATATGAGAAGGCTTTCAACGGGGCAACCGAGGAAGACATTGAGCAGGCAAGACTTAACGTGGTTAAGGCCGAAGATGCGTTCAATTACGCATGGGAAAGATTCCGGGAGGTGGAGGAATTATATCAGAAAGGCACCGCAACGAAACAGGCATATGAACAGGCCGAGCTTGAAGTGAAAATCAGGGAAGCAGATCTTAAGCTTGCAAGAGAAATACAGGCTCAGGTTCAAAAAGGAGCAAGGTACGAGGAAATTAAGGCACTGTCAGCCCAGGTGGAAAGTGCAAGGACCGAGTATAATTACAGGAAAAATCAGCTGAATGAAGCAACATTAAGATCTCCCATTGACGGAGTTGTACTTGAAGTTCTGTGCCAGGAAGGAGAAATTTCAGGTGCAGGGTATCCGGTAATTGTTCTGTACAACGGCAAAAAGGTTGTTAATGTTGGCGTGCCTGAAAAGGAACTGAAAAACATTTCCGTTGACACGGAGGTTACGGTGGAAAAGAACGGCATGATTTTTGATGCCGGGATAAGACATATTGCCGATATGCCCGATTCGGTAACGGGTTTATACAATATAGAAATTGAGTGTGATGAGCTGGAAGAACCGTTTGGAGCGACCGTCACGGTGAATTTTTCGATGGGAAACAGGAGAGGAATTTTTATTCCCATTTCAGCGATATTAAATGACGGGCTTGACTATGTCCTTACGGTTAATGAAGACAGGGTTGCAAGGAAAAACATTACGATAGAGGAAATATATAATTTTGATGCAAGAGTGACAGGCTTAAGTAACGGTGATTTGCTGATTACATCAAGTATGAGCAGGTTAAGTACCGGCGACCGGGTTATCGTGAAAGAGGTGGATTATGGCTCGGATAATTGAACTTGTCATAAAACGCAGGAAGATTACATTATTTGCCATTTTACTGGTACTGGTCTTCGGGGCATACAGTTATTACATTATACCGAAACAGGAAACACCGGACATAAGCGTTACGGTAGCGATGATAACAACGGTATATCCGGGAGCGTCTGCTGAAGATGTGGAGCGTCTCGTGACACGCAAAATTGAAGACAAGGTGTTGGAAGTAACGGGTTTCAAAACGGTGAATTCCACGTCACAGGATAATCTGTCGGTTGTTATCCTGGAGCTGGAGGCAGGTACGGATGTGGATAAGGCGTGGAACCAGCTGCGGCAGAAAATGGATGAATTGCAGCCCGAGCTTCCCGAGGAATGCGAAGAAATAAATGTCAATACCGATCTGTATCAGACTGCCGGAATGATTATCAGTCTGTCAGGAAGTAATTATTCTTACAGCGAACTGGCGGCTTATGCGGAAAAGCTTAAGGACAGGCTTGTTGACATTGACGGTATTACAAGGGTTGAAATTGTCGGCGAACAGGAAAGTGAAGTGTGTGTTGAAATAAATACGGAAAAATTAAATACTTTGCCTTTGTCTTTTGAAGACGTGGCGAATATTATCCAGGCTCAGCTTCTGGAGATTCCACTGGGTTATCTTGAAGATGACAGAAGCAGGATAAATGTTACACTGGGAGGTAATCTTTCAACAATCCAGGATATAGAAAACATAGTACTGTTAACTTCCTCCGAAAGCGGAAGCGTTGTAAGAATAAAGGATATAGCAGATGTATACTACAGGCTCCGGGATACCAGTTACAAAATCAAAACAAACGGCGAAAATGCCGTGCTGCTGACTGGTTATTTCCAGGGAGAACGAAATATTCTCATAATAGGCAGGGAAGTTGAGAAAAGGATAGAGGCTTTCAGGAAAGAAATTCCCGATGACTTAAATTTTACCAAAGTCCTGTATCAGCCTGATGATGTGGGAGCTTCAGTTAATGAATTTATAATCAATCTTATAGAAGGCGTAATTTTTGTAATCATAGTTGTTTTTGCAGGAATGGGTTTCAGAAACGCTGTCCTTGTTTCAACTTCAATTCCGCTTTCCATTCTGATCACATTCGTAACAATGAGAATTCTTGGTATACATATTCACCAGATTTCAATTTCTGCACTGATAATTGCCCTTGGTATGATTGTGGACAATGCTATTGTAGTTAGTGATGCCATACAGGTCAGGATTGACAGCGGTGAAGACAAACTTAAGGCATGTGTTGAAGGCGTAAAAGAAATTGCCATTCCGGTTCTTATGTCGACATTGACGACAGTAGGCGCTTTTCTGCCTTTGCTGATGCTTTCCGGAATGGCAGGAGAGTTTATCAGAAGTGTTCCGCAGATTATAATAATCTCTCTTTCTTCGTCATATATTTCAGCAGTTTTTATTACACCGGTAATGGCATATGTCTTTTTTAAGCCGTCGAAGGACAGTAAGAAAAAGCATATATTCAGAACATTTTTTGCAAATCTTTTTGAGGGAGCATTGAAGAGGAAAAAGATTACTGTATTCTTTACGATTGCGTTAGTTGCCGTAGCAGTATGGATTGTCAGGATTCTCGGGCTGCAGTTCTTTCCAAAGGCTGATACGAATAAAATCCTGATCGATATACAGCATGATATCGGCAATGACATAAGTAAAACCGAACTGCTGGCCGAACAGGTAGCCGGTATAATAACACGGCAGCCTGAGGTCACAGGCTACACGGTTGCAATCGGGGACGGCCTTCCGAAACTGTATTATTCTATGCCGCCGGCAATGCGTTCACAGGACTATGCCCAGATGGTATTCACCGTTGACCTGGATAAGGGAGGAAGGTTCAAAACCAATGATGAATTTGCATCCTTCCTGCAGAATGTCCTGGATGGTGAAATTTCCGTGGGTACTGCAACGGTTAAGCTGCTTGAACAGGGTGAACCTATAGGTGCGCCCGTGAGGATTAGAATTCTTGGACAAAACTATGAAGAGCTTGCAAAGGCTTCAGACGAGATCAAAAGCATACTGAAGTCCATAGACGGAACATTCAACATACGGGATGATTACAGTGACAATATCTATGACTACAATATCGAAACAGATGCTGACGAGGCTTTGAGAATAGGGCTTTCAAATTACGACATTCAGAAAGAGCTGAATATTGCGCTGATGGGAAAAAATTCCGGAAGCTTAAGATCGGAATCCCGGTTGAGCGGTTACACCGGCAGTAAGCAAATTCCGGTAAAAGTAATATCCGACATAGGTAATATCGAAGAATTGAAAAATGTTGCCGTGAAGTCATCGGTAACCGGGAATAAAATTCTTCTGAAGCAGGTGGCCGAAATAGGACTGGAGGCAAAGATATCGAAAATAAAAAAACACAACAGGATTCCTTCAATAACGGTATACAGCGATGTTGAGAAAGGTTACAGTTCTGTCGATATACAGAGGCAGGTTGAGAAAGAACTTGAAAGCATTGAACTGGGGGATGTACGGGTTGTTTTTGACGGCGAAAGGGAATCCATTGTCAAGTATTTCGGCAATATCGGCGTTCTGGGAGTGATGGCCGTATTTATCATATACCTGCTGCTGCTTGTTGAGTTCGGGAATTTCTCGCATCCATTTATAATCATAGGCACCATCCCGCTGTCTTCAATAGGCTCAATTATAGGTCTTTACCTGTTCGGGCAGCCGTTGTCCTTTACATCGTTCCTTGGTATAGTTAGCCTGTTTGGTATTGTTGTCAATAACGCGATAGTCCTTGTGGATTACATAAACAGCCTTCGTGCATCAGGGAAAAGTATTGAGGAAGCATGTAAAGATGCCGTTGTACGCCGGTTCAGACCAATTATGCTTACGACGATAACCACCCTGGTCGGGCTTGTTCCATTAATTCTGTCCGGCAGTAACTTATTTGCGCCGATGTCCATATCCCTTGCCTCAGGGCTGGCTGTGTCCACGTTGTTAACGCTGAATATCATTCCTGTGGTTTATGCAATGACTGAAAAAAGAATGCGAAGAAAATTCGAATAAAAAAAGGCGGTGGGGTTACCATCGCCTTTTCCTGTTTTCATTTAACTGATAAACCGTCTGATATATCCTCTGCAGGAGACGAGTCCTGTATAGTCCCGCTGATTTTTTCCATACCTGTGCCTTCAAACCTGATCACGGTATACGGCCAGGTTATGACCTGAATTACCATCATGTCAGGGTCTGGACTGTGTACTGTTGCGTAAATGAATACGTCACCGGACTGTTTTCTTACAACCTTGTCCGTAACTACGCTGTAGCCGCCGGTATTTTTCTGTCCTGCAGCTACAAGGGCATAGGCATATCCATCCTTGTTCCTGTAATGAATTCCTGCCTGTTTGTGGAGCCCGTTAACCCATTCGGAGAGTTCTTCATCAGCCTCAATTGCTGCCGGGTCTATCACTTCAAACTGGATTTCTTCGGCATCGGTGTCCGCTGAATTTTCTATTATCCCATCCACTTCAAACTCGCCTTCAATTACAATCAGTCTGCACGGATATGTTATAACCTGGATAACCATATCATCAGGGGATGGTTCGGTTATTTTTGCCACCAGGTAGACTTTTCCTGGATAAACAACAGTAGCGCTGTCAATTTCCACCGAATATCCGCCGGTTGGTTTCTCACCTGCGCAAATCAGGACATAGGTCTTATTGTCCAGAACCTTATGATAAATTCCCGTATTGTATCTGTTTTCCTGTACCCAGGAGTAAAGTTCGTCATCTTCCGACAGTTCAGAAATGTCTATTTCTTCATATTCTGCCGGTCTTTCAACCGGGATGATGTCTGTAGCTGTTTCAAGTGTGACAAGAACAGATTTATTTACACCATCCCATTCCACCAGTGCGCCGAGGCCTTCGGCGGCAAACCGCAGCGGAATATAAACCTCTCCGTCGAGTATAAAGGGTTCAACATCGATTTCAATTGTTTCAGGTATTCCTGTAAAATCGTATTTTCTGTGTACCAGTGCTTTCTTTTCTCCTATGGTAAACTCAACCGTCGAATACTTCCCGTCAATTGAAACCGTTCCTGTTTCTTCATTATAATGCGCCAGAGCACCGAGTTTTTTGAAGAACCCGGAATTGAGGGGTACCATTGTTCTCTGGTTCCTGAATACCGGCAGCGTAACCATTTCGATTTCCTCGTCATTAATGAACAGTGAAACTTCCTGTTCGGCAAGTGCGGTTAACGGGAATATTGACAATAAAAGGCTTACCGACAGGATTAGCAATAAAAGTTTTCTCATTAAATCACTCCTTCTATGTTTTTTTTCATAGGATTAGACTAATTTTGGCAACATAAGTTCGCTTTTTTGCCAATATGTAATGATAATGTAATATAACAGCTGTCGCTGCCCGTCGTCACCGAAAATGCCGAATCACCCGCTTTGTTCAAATGAGGTATTGTTATGCGGGTCCTGCCGTGGGTGTTATGCCTCCTCGGTCAGCAAAGCACTTACGTTAAAATACGCTCAAAAGTTTGTAATGATTTTAACGCTGAGGTCTCCATATCCCGGGTTGTTCAGTTCCACGCTCAAAAATTATTACTGAGCAGAAATGCTTCGCAGCATGCTGCCATTCGTCGGCATAATCACCCACGGCACCCGCATTGTTATATTGTGCAATTACGGAAACTTTCAGCGGAATGCAGCTTAGAGATGGCTGGTCAGAGCGAGGATAATCAGTCAGAAACATTCATGCGGGTGATTCGGGCAATTTTGGTGACGCAGAGTAACATGCTTTGAAGCTATGCTGCACACCATAATGTTGTGAGCGTGGTATTGAGCGACCGCAGGTATGGATACTGCTGATAAGATAATTATAAACTGAGAAGCGTGGGTTATGGTAAGTGCTTTGTTACTCAAGGAGACAAAATGCCCGAAGCAGGCCCAGCTGCAGTGCATTTTTGCGAGTTTCGGCCTGTGTCAGAACTGTACCTGTCAGTTCCTGCAAACCGAGCGACTGTTTTTGGTATTGCATAATTTTTATATTGATTCTCTCTCTTTACTTTATTCAGCGGAGAAGGTAATATTAATAGAGTGGCATATAAAGACGGAGGTTTGCCATGTCTGCTGTATTCTTTTTCTTTTACTCAATTTAACCATATATGACTGTTTTTATTTCATAAACAACCTGAAATTTGGAGACTTTATAAAAATTTTACCGTAATAAAGGCTGCAGGTTCCTTTTAATCGCAGCCGCTATCAGCGTGACTTCTTTCACGGGTACGGCACCGACAGCCGGGAGGTTTTGATTTTTATGAAAAAGATTAAACTCTTGAAAAAATTTATGAAGGGAAATTTGTTCAAATATTTTGCTGCCATTATTTTTTCAGGAATAGCAGTTGTTTTTTCAATAATAAGTCCGATGGTAATCAGTTTTACCGTGGATTCGGTTATAGGCGACGAGCCGATGGATTTGCCGGGCTGGCTTATGAAGAAAGTTTCAGAATTTGGCGGCAGGGATGCTCTGAGGGAAAATATATGGGTCCTGGGATTGCTTTTTGTTTTATTAACGCTGCTGACAGGTGTTTTTCAATATGCCAAAAACCGCTGGTTTGCAGCAAGTACTGAAAATGCAACGAAGAATATCCGCGATACCCTGTATGATCACCTTCAGCATATGGAGTATTATGAGCATGTGAAGTCACAAACGGGTGATTTGACTCAGAGGTGTACCGCTGATGTTGAAACGGTGCGCAAATTTATGGCAAGCCAGGTTACCCAGGTTGGCGAGATATTGTTTACCGTTTCGGTTACGCTAATAGTAATGATTCGTTTAAATGTAAAACTGACACTGTATTCGCTGTGCGTGGTTCCGTTCATATTCCTGGCATCCGTGATATTTTTCACTAAAGTGAAGAAAACCTTTCTTGAAGTTGAGGAAGCCGACTCGGAACTGCATGCAACCCTTCAGGAAAATCTGACGGGTGTGCGGGTTGTCAGGGCTTTCGGAAGACAGGAATATGAGATTGAAAAATTCAGGGGCAAAAATGAAAAATACAGGGAAAAAATCCGGAAACTTAACGAACTTATGGCCTGGTACTGGTCAATGAGCGATATGCTCTGCATGACACAGGCAATGCTGGTACTGTTTATATCGGTAAACTGGGCGGCAAACGGCAGGATTACCCTTGGAACGGTTATTCTTTTCATAACCTATATAAGGAATCTTATATGGCCTATACGCCAGCTGGGCAGAGTAATTTCGGATATGGGCCAGGCGCTTGTGGCTTTCGGTAGAATTGTTAAAATACTTGAAAAACCTGCTGAACCTAAGTATACACAGGGGCTGACTCCGGAAATCAGGGGCCATATCGTGTTTGAAAATGTGAGCTTTCAGTATCCTGACGGGACAAATCCGCTGAAGGATATTTCCTTTGAAGTTAAACAAGGGCAGACTGTAGGAATCCTGGGACCCACCGGATGCGGCAAGTCTTCCCTTATGCATTTGCTTGTAAGGCTTTTCGATTACCAGAAAGGCTCGATAAAGATTGATGGATATGAACTGAAGGATATTGACAAAAAGTGGATTCGCAGCCATATCGGTATAGTGCTGCAGGAACCGTTCCTTTTTTCAAAAACGGTACTGGACAATATAAGACTATCAAAACCTGATGCCAGCATGAATGAAATAGAGCAGGCTGCAAGAATTGCCGCGATACACGATACGATAGTCTCATTTGAAAAAGGCTACGACACCCTGGTCGGCGAAAGAGGAGTAACTCTTTCAGGCGGACAGGTACAGAGGGTTGCAATAGCACGTACCGTGCTCAAGAACCATCCGATACTTATATTTGATGATTCGCTGAGTGCGGTGGACATGGAAACCGATATCATGATTCGCAGAGCGTTGAAGGAACGCAGCAGGGGAGTTACTACATTTATTATTTCCCACAGAATAAATACGCTGGCTGAGGCCGATTTTATAGTGGTAATGGATGACGGCAGGATTGTACAGACGGGTACGCATGACGAACTGGTACGCCAGGAGGGTCTGTATTCACGGATTTGGGCGATTCAAAGCTCGCTTGAAGGGGAACAGGAGGGGATTGTGAATGAATAATAATACCTTTCAGGAAGAAGTTTTTTCAAAAGGTATTAATATAGATCTTTGGAAGAAGCTGCTGCGGTATGCAAAACCATACACCAGGGAACTTATACTGCTGAGTATATTCATGGCAATGCTGGCGGGATTTGATGCGATAATCCCCCTGATGCAGAGATACGCCATAGACAATTTTATAGTTGTTCATTCCACGTCGGGAACTGTAGTGTTTTTTATTGTTTATATACTGGTTGTGGTTATCCAGTCGATCATAATCAAGGTTATGATTTCATATGCAGGGTATGTGGAAACCGGAGTCTGTTATGACATCAGAAAGGACGGGTTTGAGCATCTTCAGGAACTGTCGCTGTCCTATTATGACACAACACCTGTCGGATGGATGATGTCCAGGCTGACCTCGGATATATGGAGGCTTGGCAACGTTTTGTCATGGGGGCTCGTCGACTTTTCATGGGGTTTCTGCATGATGGTGATTACAAGCATAGTAATGCTGGTTCTCGAGTGGAAACTGGCATTGCTTACTTTTATTGTGATACCTGTCCTGTTTGTAGTAAGCATATACTTCCAGAAAAGAATACTTCTTAACCACAGGGATATACGCAAGACAAATTCACTGATCACCGCTGCGTTTAACGAGGGAATTCAGGGGGTTAAAACAACCAAGACCCTTGTTCGCGAAGAAGGAAACCTGGAAGATTTCAAGAAACTTACAGGGGAAATGAACCGAAAATCTGTCAGTGCAGCGGTTTTTTCCGCGATATACATGCCGATTGTATCCCTCCTGGGAAGCATAGCTGCAAGCATTGTGCTATGGAAAGGCGGAAGCAGGCTGATGCTCGGGACACTAAGCTATGGTACCCTTACGGCGTTCATTTATTATGCAATACAGTTCTTCTTTCCGATAAGGGATATGGCGAGAATTTTTACCGATTTGCAGTCTGCACAGGCTTCAGCGGAGAGAATAATGTCGCTGCTTGAAACCAAGCCCGATATAGTGGACCATGCGGAGGAAATCGCAAGGAATGGATTTGATGACAGCGGGAACTGGCCCGAAATAAAGGGGAATATTGTTTTCGAGAATGTTTCCTTTTCATATAAAACCGGTGAAAAGGTACTGGAGAATTTTAACCTGACGGTAAGGGCAGGTGAAAAAATTGCCCTTGTGGGTGATACCGGTGCAGGAAAGAGCACGATTGTGAACCTGACCTGCAGGTTCTATGAGCCGACGGGCGGAAGAATACTGATTGACGGGTATGATTATACAAAAATGCCGATGAAATGGCTGCACTCAAATCTTGGCTATGTTCTTCAGACACCGCATCTTTTCAGCGGTACGATTAAGGAGAACATACTGTACGGAAAGCCCGAAGCAACCGATGAAGAAATCATCCGGGCCAGCAAACTTGTGAATCTGCATGATATTGTCATGAAAATGGAAAAGGGATATGATACCCCGGTAGGAGAAGGAGGATCTCTGTTATCCACTGGTGAAAAACAGCTTGTATCATTCGCCAGGGCCATTATCGCCGATCCTGCAATATTTGTCCTTGACGAAGCAACTTCGTCGGTGGATACCGAAACAGAACACCTGATCCAGGGGGCTATAGCGAATATACTCAAAAACAGAACCAGTTTCATCATAGCCCACAGGCTTTCAACAATACGTTCCTGTGACAGGATACTGGTAATAAGGGACGGCAAAATCATAGAAGAGGGGACTCACCAGGAACTTCTCGCCCGTAAAGGCCATTATGCAAAACTTTATACAAGCCAGTACTTAATGCAGATGAAACATGAAAACGAACAGGCAGTCTGACTCTTATAAGCCCGGTATCTCTCAACCATGGCCGGATTTGAACTGGACCGGGCTTATTCCTTCAATTCTCCTGAAAACCCTGCTGAAATAAAATTCATCACAGAAACCGAGCTTTGCTGCGATCTCCTTCATTTTAACATTTTCTTCGGTCAGCATTTTTTTGCCTTGTCAATGCGACACTTATTGACATACTGAATCACGGTGTACCCGGTATAACTTTTAAAAAGTACCGAAAAGCAGAACCAGGATTTTCAGCATGGACAGCGACGGTAATATGAATCGGGTAATCGATGCATATATTGACTGCGGTGTAAATGTTTTTTATCCAATGGAACCCGCCGCAGGAATTACATTGTTGAACTGAGGAAAAAGTACGGAAGAAAAACTGCCTTCAAGGGCGGTATTGACAAGCATTTACTGCGGCAGGACAAGAGTGCCATCCTGAAGGAACTTGAATACAAGCTTCAGCCTCTGATGCGCGAGGGCGGGATTGTTTTCGCCCTTGACCACAGGATTCCGAACGGAACACCCCTTGAGAATTACAGGTATTATGTAAATACCGTGAAGGAAATGCTGAATATTCCTTTTGCGAAAGGAAAAGGTGAATGGAGAATGATGGCATTTTAACCGTTGTTATCCTGAATTAGAATTTCATTAGAATTTGATTAACTTCATTGCAGGACATGCCGTATCTGTGCTAAATATTTAGGTAATAAGTCAATAAATGATGCGGTTATGTTCAGGAGGAGTTTCTGATGGCTGAAAAAGGTACAAATATCCTGCCGATGATTGGTTTTATTATTCTTATCCTGGTTTTGTTCACCGGATTTATGCTGTTTGGTAAGAGAACCTTCGGTGAACAGGCGGATGACGGTATAAAAAACCGAACATCAGTGATGCCGCGAATTATCAATGGTTATGATATCGATGAGAGCAGAGAGATTTCCTTGGATGACAAGGATACGATTTTAATTAAGACCTCATCTGCAGAAGTAAATATCTATACCCATACAGACAACAGGGTTAAAGCACACCTTCACGGCAAGGTCAAAACAACGGGCAAGGAAATGATTCCCGAGCTGAAACTGGAAGAAAACGGACGGATTGCCATTGCAGAGGTCAGGTATCCCCAGGGTTTTAATATATTTTATTCCGCCGATCTGCAGCTGGATGTAACAATACCTGAATCCTGGGTGAACACACTGAACATAAGCACCGTATCCGGAAACATTAATGCACAGATTCTGCCGGGAACTGATATCAGGCTGAAAAGCAGTTCAGGGTATATCAGGATACATGAAATAAAAGGACAGCAGATTACCATCGAGACTGTGTCCGGCAAAACAGAGATAGAAGCAATAAACGGCGAAGAGGGATTAATAAGGTCTACTTCGGGCGACTTGCACATAGGTGAGGCAGTTTTTTCAGATAAATTTACCGCTGACACGGTTTCAGGGTCCTGCCGGATTAATTTGCTGGAATGTACGAAAACCGAACTTCAGACAAGTTCAGGCGACATTGAAGTAAGGGATGGTTTATCTGAAACGGTAAAATCCCGCACCGTATCGGGAAAGACAACACTGAAACTGAAAAACGGCTCGGCAGAACTGGAAACGGCTTCAGGCAATATTAAGGCTGAATTTGAGGAAGGCTTCAGTTCAGTTAAGGTAAAAAGCGTGTCAGGGGATGTGCAGCTGACCCTCCCAGCAGACAGTCAGTTTTCACTGGATATAAGGACCGTTTCAGGCAGGATGAATTGCAGTGATTTTCCTGTCAGAATTGAATCCTCAAATGACAAAAGCCTGAAGGGAGTTGTGGGAGACGGTCGAAGCAGCATAAATGTCAGCACGGCGTCCGGGAATGTTATAATAGGAAAATAATAAGTGTTTTGTATTGCGACGGTTATATAAGCATATTCAGACACGAAAGCATATAAAAATGTAATCAGCAAAACAAACAAAGGTAAACTCACCTGTGATATAAAGCTTGATGTGCATGCAGCCTTATGGTTTGCATGCACAGTTTTTTTTCATTGGTTTAGCTATTAGTTTAGCTATTATACAATTGACAATAAAACAGGAATCTGGTATTATGAAGTTGAAATTTAAAACGTTTACGGTAAAAGGATATCAGGATGTCAGTTACGATAAAAGATATCGCAAAAGTAGCGGGAGTTTCATATGCGACGGTTTCAAGGGCACTGAACGATCATCCCGAGATCAGTGAGGAAACCAGGCAAAGAATAAAGGAAATAGCAAGGGAGATGGGCTATACCCCGAACGCAGTTGCGAGAGGGCTGGTAAAGAAAAATACCGAAATGATAGCCCTGATTATTCCCGATATAACCAATCCGTTTTACCCTGAAGTGGCAAGAGGTGTGGAAGACTTTGCGAGGGAAAACGGATATTGTGTTTTTCTGTGCAATACCGACTGGAATGAGCAAAATGAACAGAAATACCTTAAAATTCTTAAGGAACGCAGGGTGGACGGAATCATAATTGCACCGGTTTCTGCTGATACGTGCGGATATGTATCACAGGAAAATATCGGAATTCCCGTAGTCTACATAGGAAACAGGGTAGAGGAGCCCACATCAAGTTTTGTTGTAATTGATGATTTCAAGGCTGCATATATAGCCACCGAATATCTGATTAAACTTGGCCACAGAAATATTGCTTTTATAGGAGGACACGACAGCTCCACTTCCCATACCGATCGCATCAACGGTTACAAGCATGCACTCAGGGAGAACGGTCTTGAAGCAGATATTAACAGTATCAGCGGGTACAGCTTCAGAAAGGAAAGCGGTTATGGAACCTTTCTTGAAATGATTAAAAACAGGAAGGTGCCCACGGCAGTTGTTGCAGAGAATGACATTATTGCCCTTGGAATAATGGAATCCGCTGAAAGGCACGGTTACCGCGTACCCGAGGATATTTCAATAATCGGCATAGACGACATTGAATTCGGAACTTTACCAAAAGTAAATCTCACAACCGTGGCCCAGCCCAAGTTTGAGATTGGTCAGAAGGCCTGTGAGATACTGCTTGACTTAATTTCAGGAAATGCTGACTCTAAAAAGGTAATACTGGAACCGTTTTTGATTGTAAGAGGAACCTGCAGAAGGCTGTAGGCAACATGCTGTTATTTGACTGAGCAAAGGATTTGGCCGTCGATAACAGGAAATTTTTATTCCTGTTTGTGTAAACGTTTGCGGAATTAATTTTAAAGGGGGTTTTTTATATGAAAGGCAAAATGAGAGGTGTTACGCTTATTGCCGACTGGGAACCGAGGGAAGGCTTCAAACTGGGACCGAAGGATATTGAAGGAAAGCAGACATACCTGGGCAGCCAGGTCTGGAGAAATCCAAGAATTGAAATCCGTGAATACGACATACCGAAACCCGGACCGGGTGAAGTGCTTCTCAAGGTGAAGGCCTGCGGTATCTGCGGAAGTGACGTTCATATGGCACAGCCCGATGATGACGGTTATATCTACTACCCGGGTCTGACAGGATTCCCGGCAATTCTTGGTCACGAACTTTCAGGCGTTGTTGTTGAAGCAGGACCGGGCGCCATTGACAAGGTTACAAACAAGCCGTTCAAAGGCGGAGAAATGGTATGTACCGAAGAAATGGTATGGTGCGGAGCCTGCCAGCCCTGTGCCGACGGATTCCCGAACCACTGTGAAAGACTGGATGAAATCGGCTTCAATGTAAACGGAGGTTTTGCCGATTACATTGTCCTTCCGGCAAAACTTTTGTGGAGCCTGGAACCGCTGAAAAGGATGTATAAGACTGAAGAAGAAATCTTCCTTGCCGGATCACTTGTTGAGCCTTTTTCAGTTGCATACAACGCAGTAATTCAGAGAGGCGGAGGAATTAAACCCGGTGACAATGTTGTCATATGCGGAGGAGGCCCCATAGGACTTGCAGCATGCGCAATCCTGAAGAGACAGGGTGCAGCAAGGGTAATCCTTTCAGAACCGCAGCCCGAGAGAGCAGAGCTCGGAAGAATTATGGGTGCAGATTATATCATTAATCCTGTAAAGGAAGATTTCACAGAAAGAGTTCTTGAAATAACCGAAGGAATGGGTGCGAAACTGTATCTTGAGGCTACCGGACTGCCTACCGTTGTATATCCCGGAATTGAAAAGGCAATCTGGGAAGGAAGAACGCTGGACAGCACGGTTGTTGTCGTTGCAAGGGCAGATGCCAAAATGCCCGTTACCGGTGAGGTCCTGCAGGTAAGAAGAGCCCAGATAGTCGGAGCCCAGGGACATTCGGGCGACGGCACATTCCCGAGGGTAATCCAGAGTATTGCTTCAGGAATGGATGTTCTGCCCATGATTACAAAGAAGATTAAGCTGGACGAGGTTCCTGAAAACATAGTAATGCTGAGAACCGACAGGAAAGAATGCAAGATCACTTGCGTTATGGATTAATGAATGGGGGGATATAAATGGCTGAAAAGGATAAGAAATGGCTTCTGACGGACAATCCGGCGATAATTTTTGAGGATAACTCGGTCGGAAGACTTAAAAAGCAAATATGGGATGCATCAAAGGAAGAGATTGAAAAGATACTTGAAGAATATGAAATTCCTTCCGAATCCGAGCTTGGAAAAGCCGGCTGCTACATACAGAACACTCCGAGACACAAGGTTATAGAAAAGAGAAGAAAGAACGACATTGTACTTGTACCGATAGGATGTACCGAGAACCATGGTCTGCATGCAAACAGCGGTCTTGACACCTTTATGGTAACCCAGATACTTGAAGGTGTAAGAAGATATACCGCAAAAAAAGGCTACGAAGTAAGCCTCGCATTTCCGCCGCTGAATTACGGGGGACATCCATACCACCATCTTGGTATGCCAGGTACTGTAGTCATGCCTGAGGAAGTTGTAAAGGAAACCCTTATTTATACCATGCTGGGTCTGTGGAATGACGGCTTCAGGAAAATTATCATGGTAAATAACCACGGGCATTTGTGGATGCTGGAAGCAGCCATTCAGGAGTTCATGAAGAGATATCACCTGCCCGGAATATTCAGAGTGCTTGACTGGCACAGGGCAGTGCGCGAATTCTTCTATCCCGTTGACAGGGAAGACAGCATGGAGACTCATTTTGTACATGCAGACGAGGCAGAAACCTCGGTTGCCCTTCTGCTGTTCAAGGATATGGTTGACATGTCGGTCGTTCAGGATGCAGATCCTGTAAGTTTCCTGCCCGACGGGCATTTCGACAAGTCAGTTGAACCCTTCCGGAGACCTCACCGCTGGTCTGAAGGAGAAGGCCATGCTGCAATAGAAAGAGCTGCAACGCCTGAAGGAGTTGTCGGAAAACCTTCACTGGCATCACCGGAAAAAGCAAAACGTCCTATTGCGGCAATACTGAAATACCTGACTCTGGTTATTGACCAGATACTTGAAGCATTCCCTCCGGGGACCGTACCCCCTGTGGAAAAAACAACACTGCGTACTGCAAAGGAAATGGAACCGTTCCTGAAAGAGCCGTTAAGCGAAGGCTGGAAATCTGTTTACGAACTGCCTGCCATGGGCGTATTCACCAAACTTTAATCATATGTTCCATCGTGAGATTCTGTCGGTTTTCGACGGATCTCACGATGGTTTTTTAGTATTTGCCTGAAATTTACTCGCAGATACACCCGGACAAAAAGATTTGAACTGAATGTGCTGCAAGTAACGGCGCGTAAAGGCGGGAGGAGTTATGATTAGGTATAGCGCTTCTGTAGCAAGCGGGGGTACCGAAGCAATGCCTTACCTTTTCAAGGGCAATGTGGAGGCAGCTGTTGAAACCTGTGCAAAAAACGGTTTTGATGCGGTGGAACTGCATCTCAGGACTCCTTATGATATCGACAGGGATCTGATAAAGGAAATCTGTGAAAGAAACAACATTACCGTTTCCACGATAGGTACAGGAATGGCATATACCTTTGACCGGCTTTGTCTGACCAGCGATGATGAGAACATAAGAAGGGATGCAATAGAAAGAATCAAAGGACATATTGATCTTGCATCCTTTTTCAAATGTGCCGTGATAATAGGTTCAATGAGAGGAAGGCTTCCCGAAAAAGGAGACAGGGAAAAGGTGCTGGGATATTACCGGGAATCGCTGCTTACACTGGCTGACTACGCGGAGAAAAGGAATGTAGTGCTCCTTGTAGAACCCGTTAACCGGTATGAATGCAATTTTCACAACAGTTCGGCCGAAATGAAGGAATATCTTGCAACTCTGGGAAGCGACAAACTTAAGATACTCCTTGATACATATCACATGAATATTGAAGAGTTCGGGCAGAACGGCATGTATGACAGCATCAGGGAATGCGGGGAAATGCTCGGACATATGCATTTTGCAGACAGCAACAGGAAAAGACCAGGAGCCGGACATATAGATTTTGCTGGTATCCTGAGAACGTTGAATGAAATCGGTTATGACAAATATGTTGCCTTTGAATGTTTGCCGTGGCCTGATCCCGAAACGGCATCGGCTGAAGGACTGAAATATATCAAATCTCTTGAAGGCGGGGGTTAATATGTCAGATAAAATTTTGAACATAGGTATTATAGGAGCCGGAAGGATAGGAAGGCTCCATGCAGAGAACATTGTGTCCTGTTACAGGAATGTTAAGCTTAAGTCTGTTTCTGATCTCTATTATGAAAATCTTCGCGACTGGGCGGACAGCCTCGGGATTGAGAATCTGACGGGAAACTACGGGGATATCCTGGATGATCCCGAAATAGATGCGGTGCTGGTTTGTTCTCCCACTGATACACATGCCCGGATTTCAATTGAAGCCGCGGATGCCGGAAAGCATGTTTTCTGCGAAAAGCCTGTAGACATGGATCCCGACAGGATAAGGGAAGTTCTTAAGCATGTCGAAAAGGCGGGTGTGGTCTTCCAGGTGGGCTTCAACAGAAGGTTTGACAGAAACTTCAGAAAAGCGTATAACACCGTCAGGGAAGGAAAAGTAGGGGATATTCATATTATCAGGATTACATCAAGGGATCCGGCACCACCGACACCGGAGTATATAAAAGTATCGGGAGGCATTTTCATGGACATGACCATCCATGATTTTGACATGATGAGATATCTTGCTGGCTGTGAAGTAACCGAGGTTTTTGCGGCGGGTTCGGTCCTGGTTGACAAAACAATCGGAGAACTCGGCGATATTGATACGGCCGCGGTTGTACTGAAATTTGAAAACGGAGCGATAGGAATTATTGACAACAGCAGAAAAGCTGTTTACGGCTACGATCAGCGAATTGAGGTTTTCGGCTCGAAAGGCTGCGTAACCGTTTCGAATGAGACCGAATCCCTTGCGGTATTAAGCGATGAATCGGGTGTATGGTCCGAAAAACCGAAATATTTCTTCCTTGAAAGATACAGGGAATCATTTATTATAGAAATAGGTGAATTCATTGACAGTATACAGAAAGGCAAAAAGCCGACTGTAGGCGGTGTGGACGGGCTTTACTCGGTTTTGATTGCCATGGCGGCAAAGGAATCGTTCCTGACCGGAAAGCCGGTTAAGGTTGAACTGTGACTAATAAAACATAGATGGCATGGGGAAAGGATGGATAAAAAACGTGAAAATAAACAACGTACTGAAGAGGTATTTGTTTGGTACATCGGAGATTCCATTCAGCAGGGAATGGGGATGCAGAATTAAGTCATGGATGCTGGAACTGCTGAATCATTTTTATATTGAACTTGGAACTTTTGAACTTCAGGGTTTCACAACGAAGGATTTGTTAACTTATGAAAAGGCTTTGGCAGGGCCCTTTTCCCCAATGCCGTACGGGACAAAATGGGGTGCAAAATGGGAGTACGGATGGTTCAGGGGAACGGTATGCCTTCCCGAAGAAGCAATGGGCAGGCGTATTGTGTTAAAACCCGACACCGGTGCGGAAAGCCTTGTTTTTGTCAACGGTAAAATCGCAGGTTCAGTTGATCATGCACATGAAGAAATAACACTTGCGAAATCGGGAGTACCGGGAGAAATATATGATATCGTGATAGAAAGCTACGCAGGGCATGGACCACGTCTTGAGAACATAGGTCCTACGCCGCCCGGAAGGACAGCCGTTCCTGAACCCGGGGAGGCACAGGCCGTAGTGGGCAGAAATTCTTTCGGAATATGGGATGAAGATGCTTTTCAGCTGTTCATTGACGTAAACACCCTTTACAAGGTCTTAATCAGTATAAACAGCAAGTCCCTGCGTGCGCAGGAGATATTTAAGGCGTTGTGTGATTTTACACTGATCGTGGATTTTGAACAGCCTTATGAAAAAAGGGTTCAAAGTTTCAGAAAATGCAGGGAAAGACTGAAACCGCTCCTGGAATGCGTAAACGGTACGACAATGCCGTTAATGTATATATTCGGGCAGTCCCACCTTGATCTCGCATGGCTCTGGACGTCTAATGAAACCATAAGAAAGGCTGCAAGAACGCTTTCAACCCAGCTGGCTTTACTGGATGAATATCCCGGATACAGATTCTTTATGACCCAGCCGCCTTTATTTGTAATGCTGAAGGAACACTATCCGGAACTCTATGAACGCGTGCTGGAGAAAATAAAAAACGGCCGGATTATGCCGGAAGGGGGAATGTGGGTTGAGGCGGATACAAATATGCCTTCGGGTGAAAGCCTTATACGCCAGTTTTTATACGGGAAGAAATTTTTCAGGGAAGAATTCGGTATAGACAGCAAGCTGCTATGGCTCCCCGATACTTTCGGATTCTCAGCAGCTCTTCCCCAGATTGCCAAAGGCTGCGGAATTGAATATTTCTCCACCCAGAAAATTGTAAGAAATTACTACGAAGGCGATCCGTTCCCGTATAATATATTCATGTGGGAGGGAACAGACGGAACGCAGGTACTGACCCATATTCACAAGAAGAACAATTCGCATATAGATCCTGAAATAATTGTACAACGTTGGGAACAGGACAGGAATCAGCGTGAAAATATTGCAACGTTTATATTCCCGTTTGGTTTCGGTGACGGAGGCGGAGGTCCGACCAGGTACCAGATTGAATATGCAGAAAGAATGAAAGATCTGGAAGGCATTCCCAGAACCAGGATGAGCCACCCGAATGAGTTTTTCGAAGACATTGAAAAAAACGGCCTGCCTGAAAACATGTATGTAGGCGAACTGTATTTTCAGGCTCACAGGGGAACCTATACAACTCAGGCGAAAACAAAGAAAGGAAACAGGAAATCCGAATTTGCACTGAGGGATTGTGAATTCTGGCTTACGGCAGCGAATAAGATCGGCGGACATGATTATCCGTATGACGAACTTGAGTATCTGTGGAAAAAGGTACTGTTCAACCAGTTCCATGATATACTTGCCGGAACGTCTATCAAAAAGGTACATGAAGAAGCTGAAGCAGACTATGAAATGGTTCTGAATAAGGCCGGGGAACTTTGCAGCAAAGCTTTGCATGTGCTGACAGGAAAAGACGGCGGAATAACGGTTTTCAATTCCCTTTCATGGGACAGGGAGGAACTGATACCGCTGCCTGACGGGGTCAAAGCGGTTAAAACCCCCGAAGGCAATATTTTGCCCATTCAGAATATATCCGGTAAAAACTATGCACTGGTAAATGTTCCTGCGTGCGGATGGACAACCCTTGAACCGGTTAATGAAAACGTTCAGGTTATGTCAGATGTCAAGGCAGGAACATATTTCCTTGAGAATGAACATTTGCGGATCCTGTTTAATGAAAAAGGCCAGATTTTCAGTATTGTTGACATGCATACAGGACTTGAGTTTGCTGAAGGCCTGTGCAACGATTTCAGGATGTACCAGGACATAACCTCACATTATGATGCATGGGACATTGACAGTATGTATGAAAAGGTTCCCGTCCGGCTGGACGATGAAGCCGAAACCGAGGTTTTATACCAGGGAAGTCTTGAAGCTGCGCTGCGGGTCAGAAGAAAGCTGAACAACTCCGAGATGACGCAGGTAATTACCTTAAGGAAAAACAGCAGGAGAGTGGACTTCAGAACCATAATAGACTGGAGAGAGGATCACAAGCTTCTGAAAGTACATTTTCCGACAAACATTCACGCAAATGAGGCGCTTCATGAAATACAGTTCGGATACGTAAAAAGGCCGAACCACAAATCAAGGCAGTACGATGCCGACAGGTTTGAAGTATGCAATCATAAATGGACTGCCCTGGCAGAAGGAAAAAGGGGTTTTGCCGTACTGAACGACTGCAAGTATGGTGTTAATGTATCAGGCGGCAGTATAAATCTCACCCTCCTGAAATCGCCCCTGGTACCCGATATGACTGCCGACAGGGGAATCCATGAGTTTACATATTCCATTTACCTTTGGGACGGGAGTTTTGATGACAGTGATGTAATAAGGGAAGCCTACAGTTTAAACTCACCCGTTTGCGTGTTTGAAGGCGATGCCGGGGAAATGCGGCTGTTCGTTATAGATCAGAAAGATATAATCCTTGAGACCGTAAAGCTTGCCGAAGACAAATCGGGAGATATAATCATTAGGCTTTACCAGGGCACAGGTTCAACCACGTTATGCAATATAAGTACTTGTCTGCCTGTTGGCCGGGCATGGGAAACAAATATGCTGGAGGAAAACAAAAAAGAAATTGAACATGATAATAATAATATAAAGCTGGTATTCAGACCCTTTGAAGTAAAAACCATCAGGCTCAGGATAAAATTCTGATGTGTATCTGTCACGCCAAAAACCGGGGCTTTTTTACAGGTCCCGGTTTTTTTCATTACTCAAGCATTATTGTTCCGTTTCTATAATCGCTTTTTGTTTCCTGAAACGGTTCGGCGTGTATCCGTATCTGGCTTTAAACTGCTGGATAAAGTATGCCGGAGTATTGAAACCTACTTCGTATGCAATCTGCTGTATTGTAAGATCACTGTTCAGGAGGAGTTCCCTGGCCAGTTCAAATTTAAGTTCCTTTACATATGTCACAAAATTAATCCCTGTGTTTTCCTTAAACAGTTTGCTCAGGTAAGCCGGACTGATATTGATATGTTCAGCCACTTCATCAAGGGAAATATCTTTACGTATGTTGCGGAAAATGTACTGTTTTGCCTCATTTATAAGGTTTGAGCCCTGGTTTTCGAATCTTTCATTCAGACCTTTAATGACGCTTTTTGCCAGTTCCACAATCCAGTCGCAGAATTCGTACACATTGCTGATTGTTTTAAATACCGAATAAATATCCTTTTTTTCAATATCCTTAAATTCATAGTTCATGCCTTTTGCATATTTCAAAATAATACTGACAAATTCAAACATAACCTGGTTTAAGTGATCGGCTGAATATTTGCCGTTATGGCAGAGATCCTTGAATTTGACCATCTGTTCCTTTATCCTGATGATATTCTGAAGTTTCAGGCTTTCCTGAAACTTTACCATCAGGTTTTCGGGTATCTGTTCATGACAGTTTTCTCTTTCGAGCATTTCAGCAAAAAGCAGAGAAACATGGGGATAAAAAAATTTGTATTTGAACAGTGCTTTTGTTTCATTATACGAATTATGAACATCCAGTATATTGTTTACCCATGAGCCCAGTGCTGATGTTATTGTTACATAAAAACTGTTATATGCATATGATGACAGATTGGAAACCACCATTCCTATTCCGTTATAGTTCATTTCCGATGCCCCTACGATAATACCAATCCGGAAATCGGGCAAATCGGCCGCTATAAATCTCAAACTGCCGTTGCTGCATTTTTCGATTTCATTAATCAGGTTATATTTCAAAAAATGTCTGTTTTCAATACTCAGGTCCTGTATATCCCTCAGTTCAATTTCCATCGTCATTGCAGCAAACCAGGGAAAATCCATATCGATATTTATCAGTCTGAATTTCTCCCTGGCTTCACTGATGTTAATAATCTGATTATGCAAAAGACCCATAATCAGGTTATATTTTATAATCGGTATATTATTCTTCAGGGTTTTCTGAAGATCGTCGATTGTCAGATATAAATTGTCAATGGCAGTGTCAATAATTTTATATTCATTCTCTTTGTTATTGAAGCCTGTGTTAATTACAAGGGGTTTGCTTTTTCTTGTCCCGGTATTTAGATTGCCGAAAAGGGATTTGATTTTGTCCAGAAGAAGTTTCAGCGGATTATAAAGGTTTTTTGTTACAACGGATGCAATAACCGAGCCAAGGATAATGGATACAAGACATAAAGCAACAAGAATCCGGGTTAACAATGCAGTTTTTTCATAGAACTGAGACAAAGGAGTTATATTTATTAATTTCCAGTTATTGTCCGGAAAACTTGTATAAGTTATCATGCTCATCACACCGTTGACTTCATCCACAGTACTGCCGTGCGGGTTCTGTGAACCGAGAATCTGAACAATATACTTCTGTCCACCCAACCGGGTATTCAGCATGTCCTTGTCTGGGTGGGATATAATCGTGCCGTTGCCGTTGATTATAAATGTGTTTGCAAATTCGGTAGGAGCCGTGTTTTTTATTAATTCGGTGAATACATTTTCTTTTATATCTATGGCGATGAACCCCTCACTGTTAATACCTGTTGAGATAATGGGGTATGAACGCACATATGTAAGCATGTTTGATTTTGCACTGCTTTCAGGATGTTCTGGATTCAGAAGAACGTTTCTTGTTTCAATCCATATATAACTCATATTCTTGTCCGACATTTCATTTATCCAGTCCTGTGTAAGGTAATATGGTCCGTTGCCTTTACTCAGGTATTTAACACCCAGGGATGATGATATCAGCATTTGCTGATTTTTATAATATATATGTACGTTGGAAATCACCGACGAATTGTTTGATACTATTTTTTTAAGATAGTTATACGTCTGAAGTATTTTTGCGTGATTGCCTGTTATTTCATCGTGGAAACTGAATAAATCATTTGAATTGCTGATGAATTCATTTGCCAGAATCATATAATTCATTTCAGCAGTTTCAACAATTTTGGTAGTCAGAGTTGTTTTCACCTGTTCAAGCATCCTCAGATGAACATTTTCCACAGCTTCGTTATAACTGGATGTAAAGCAAAAATAAAATGAACTGCCCAGTATAAGTGTAATAGTAATAACAATAGCAATATACGACAGAATCATTCTGTTAAAAATTGAATTTATATTTGTGAATCGGTTTGTGAATCGGTCTATTATTTTCATGATTTAACTCCGCATAAAATGTGACAGGTAAGAACTGACTATATTATACCATTTCGGCAGACAATCATAAAGAGAATATAAAAATGTTAATATCAGTTAAAAAAATTATATTTCAAATTTAAAGATATTTACATATTTAAAAAATGGTTTTATTGAAAATACAGAAGCAAGGGTATAACATTTAATTGTCCAGTCGTCGGATGCATAAATCCTGTATTTGGGGAGTGAACATAATTGAACGTTCCAAGCAGTAAAACAGGAAAGAACTTATCCATGAAGAGTAATGCTTTTGTCCGTACATTATATCAGTACTGGAAATACAAATATTTGGTTCTTTTGTTCCTGCCAGGTATAATATACTTTATAATTTTTAAGTATTTGCCGATTTACGGTCTTGTTCTCGCATTTAAGGATTACAGGTTTTTGGACGGTATTATGGGAAGTCCATGGGTTGGCTTCAAGCATTTCCATGAAATGTTTTCACTGCAGAGTTTCTGGGAGGTTTTCAGGAATACCGTTATTATAAGTTTTTACCATCTGGTTTTCGGTTTTCCGGCTCCCATTATATTTGCCCTGTTGCTTAACGAAATAAGGAATGTTTATTACAAAAAAATCGTTCAGACAATAAGTTATCTTCCGCATTTTGTATCGTGGGTGATTTTGGGCGGCCTTTTTATGCAGTTTCTTTCACCGTCGATAGGACCCATAAATATCCTGATAAAATCCCTGGGAGGTACACCAATTTACTTCCTGGCAGATCCTAAATGGTTCAGAAGTGTTTTGGTTATAACAGAAATATGGAAATCCCTGGGATGGGGATCTATAGTATATCTTGCTGCAATAAGCGGAATTGACCCAAGTCTGTATGAATCAGCATCCATTGACGGAGCCGGCAGGTGGCATAAAGCAATACATATTACATTACCATCGATGATGCCGGTTATTACAATCATGCTTATTCTTAATGTAGGGAAACTGGTTAATGACAATTTCGATCAGATTTTCAATCTTTATAATCCTGCTGTTTATAAAGTTGCCGATGTTATTGGTACATACACATACAGAATGGGTCTGGAAAATATGAGATACAGTTTTTCCACTGCAGTAGGGCTTTTCAGAAATGTAATATCATTTACGCTGCTGATAATAGCAAATCAGGTAAGCAAAAAAATAAATGATTATGGTATTTGGTAGAAAAGAGGCGGTTTACTTTGGCTATCAGAAGATCATCGGCAGGGGAAAAGGTATTTGATGTATTTAACTATATTTTTATGTTTATTCTGTGCCTGACAACAATATATCCTTTTTTGTACCTGTTTTCAAACTCGCTTGCATCAAGTGAGGTTGCACAGACACAGATAACCATTATCCCCAAAAGCATAACATTTGAGAATTACAAAAGAGTTCTGACAAACCCGTTAATATCGTCAGGTTACTATAACACCATTTTAAGAACTGCAATTGGAACCTTCCTTGGCCTTGTAACAACTTTTGCTCTGGCATATCCGCTGTCAAAAAAATACTTTCCAAACAGAAACTTTTGGACGGGAATAATCGTATTTACGATGTTTTTCGGCGGAGGGATGATTCCAACATATATACTGGTTCGTAATCTCAACCTTATGAATACAATCTGGGCTCTGATACTGCCTGAACTGGTAAGTGCCTATAATTTCATTATTGTAAGAAATTACATGATGTCACTGCCTGAAAGTATAGAAGAGTCGGCAAGAATTGACGGCGCAAATGACATAATTATACTAATCCGCATCGTATTGCCTGTATGTAAACCGATACTGGCAACCGTAGCCCTTTGGATTGCGGTATGGCACTGGAACAGCTGGTTCGACAGCATGATCTATTCGCAGAAAGCTGAAAAACAGGTTGTACAGCTTATTATGAGAAGAATTGTACTTGAAGGTTCTCAGCAGGTAATGAATATGTCAACCATGGATGAAAGCGGATTAAGGGTTGTTACCCCTGAAAGTTTAAAAGCTGCAACGGTAATGGTCACCACTATACCCATATTGCTGGTATATCCCTTTATCCAAAAGTATTTTGTTAAAGGTGTTATGTTGGGCTCACTGAAAGGCTAGATTCTGCAGGGTTAATTTTATCGATGGTTTTGTTGACCGTCAATAAAATAAAAATCATTTTGAAAGGGAGGAAAAAAAGTATGAAAAAATGCAAAGTATTTCTGGCTCTGGTATTGGTGCTTGGTGTGATTATGACGATGATTGCCGGCTGCGGACAAAAGCAAATATCAGGGAACGACGGGCCGAAAACAGGAAATGATGCACAGCATCAACAGAAGAGCACTGATCCTGATGACCCTTATGCACCAGTGGAGGGCAAAAAGTACAAAATTACGTGGACAAATTACCAGATTGTGCCTGCTGAGGAAGACGCCGTGGTTATCAAAATACTTGAAGAGAAATTCAATGTCGAGATCGACCTTTGGAACCTTGAACATTCAAGGTACCACGAACTTCTGAACTTAAGGCTTGCATCGGGAGAGATACCTGATGTATTCCGAATGACTGATCCCAACACACTGTTGACCTATGCACAGCAGGGCGTGCTGGCAGAACTGCCTGAAGACTTTTTGCAGAAATATGCTCCCGACATACTGAAGGTAATTAATGATAATGCACCTGGTTATATTGATTTCGGAAAGGTTAACGGTGTTCAGTATGCACTGCCGGCCGTCAATCCCACAAATATTTTCAGGCTGCCTCTTGTATACCGCCTTGACTGGATGGAGAACGTGGGTGTTTCAAAAACACCGGAGACACTTGAAGAGTTTGAAGAACTGATGTATAAATTTGCAAAAGAAGATCCGGACAGGAACGGAAAACATGATACATATGGATGTTCCCAGACAGTCTTATATCCTGTGCTTGGTGCTTTCGGTCTGAACATAAGTCTTGGCGCTGAATCGTATTTTGTTGAAAGGGACGGAAAACTCATAGACAGCGCAGTTGCTCCTGAGCTGAAAGAGGCTCTGGCCATTCTGGCCAAATGGTACAAGGACGGAGTCCTTGATCCCGAATTTATAACAGGTGAGAATACCGGCGGCTACTGGGCCTTATCCCATGCATTCATAAACGGGAGAATTGGTTTTTCAAGTCTTGGTAACTTCTATCACTGGCTTCCAGCAGGAGCATATATGATTCCTGCCGAGGACGGAACTGAAATTCCGAGCAATGACGAAGCCAATGCGAAAGAAATTAAGCTTGTAAATCCGAATGCAAAGTGGATACAGGGTATGCCGCTTCTTGGGCCTACCGGGCAGAGAGGAATAAAGGCCTATAACAGGCTGATGAATTTCTATGGTATCGGGAAACTGGCTGAAAAAGAGAAAGGTAAAATGGGCAAGGTTATGCAGATTTTCAACCATGTAAGCGCATCACCTGACATTGAGGAAAGAATGCTTTACAGATGGGGAATAAGAGGAGAGCACTGGGAATGGATAAACAAGGAAATGGAGACAATAAAATATCTGCCGCCGTATGATACAGAATCGGGTTATGAGAACAGAATAGGAGCCCATCTGGGCATGACCCTTCCTTATCCTCCCAAAGGTCCAAGAGAACAATGGGCTTTTGATAACGGACTGGACAAGTTCGCGATTGAATCACCAATTCAGGTGGGATTGCCTAAGGCAATGCAGTATAATGCGGAACTTACCAAGATACGTGATGAAGCCATTGTTTCAATAATTACAGGCGACAAGCCTCTGGATTATTTTGATGAATACGTGAAAATCTATATGGCTGCAGGCGGTAAGGAAGTAGAAGAGGAAGCAAACGAATATTACAAATCAATTAAGAAATAATCCGAATCTGAAATCTGCTGACCATATCATTGTTCAAAATAAATGGACTGGTAATTGATTAATCAGTCCATTTATTTCTGAGTAAGTTAACCGTTTAAAAATAATTAATATTATTGTTGGGAGGAAAAATGGATAATTATACTGCTCTTGCTGAAAAGGTAATTCAGAAGCTGCTGGATACCAGGTATAATCCTGATACTGACGATCATTTCAATATTGAAAAATGGGAATGGCCTCAGGGTGTGGCTTTGTACAGCCTGTATCTGTATTACAGGAAAACAGGAAAAACCAAATATCTCGATTTTATAGTCGACTGGTTTGAAAGAAGACTGACCGAAGGTTTTCCTGAGAAAAATGTCAATACTGTTTCACCACTGTTAACTATGATTCACCTGTACGAACTGAAAAAGGATCAGAGGTATTTGTCGATCTGCACGGAATGGGCAGACTGGATTATTAACAGAATGCCCAAAACCGATGAGGGAGGTTTTCAGCACATAACTTCGGATCTGATTAATGACGGGCAGATATGGGCGGATACGTTGTTCATGACAGTTCTTTTCCTGGCAAAGATGGGTGTCGTAACCGAAAATAAAGAATACATTGATCAAAGTATTTACCAGTTTCTGCTGCATATCAGGTACTTAAGTGATCCCGTAACCGGACTGTGGTACCATGGCTGGACATTTGAAAAACGCCATAATTACGGGGAAATTTTCTGGGCACGGGGAAACAGCTGGTATACCATGGGAATTGTAGAATTTCTGGATATAATTGATCCGGGTGAAGCGACCAGAAAATATTTAATTCAGATTTTAAAGAATCAGATAACGACTCTGTGCATATTGCAGGATCAATCGGGTCTATGGCATAGCGTACTGAATGATAAGGAGTCTTATCTTGAAACTTCAGCATCAGCCGGCTTTGCATATGGTATTCTGAAAGCCGTAAGAAAAGGTTATATTGGTGAAGTTTACAGGAAGTATGCTGACAAGGCGGTGAAGGGAACAGTACGGAAAATAGGCAAAGACGGCATGGTGCATGGTGTTTCCCATGGTACACCTTTGGGAAGTACAATTGAACACTACAGGAGTATTCCATGTACACCGACTGCCTACGGACAGGGATTGACATTTTTAATGCTGATGGAGTATGCTGTTGGGAGTAAAGGAAGTGAATAAAATGGATCTGGAACTGGTGAAGAAATATGTTCCCTATATCTATTTTGACGAAAATGAACCCTTTTATCCCATAAGAATAGGCTGCACAATATTTACAGGGCCCGGTCCGTCTCCGTCTTTCAGAAGGGAAATTCTCTTTGATACCGGTAACATCAAATATGTTATCGAGTATGCCATTTACTGGGATTTTGACATCCAGCATCTTTATGAGCTTGAACATGTTTGGGTATATGTGGCTCATGACGGTCAGGTTGCGGACTGTGAAGCAAGTTTCCACGGGAAATATCTGAAAGGTTTGCTGAAAGACCGAAGCAACATTGAAGATGAAACTCATGTAAGATTATACTCCCAGCCCGGAAAACATGCTTTTTCCCCGATTGTCCAACTATTTGAACTGATACCCGATCTTGAGACGGCGACATATGAAAAGGCCGGCAGAGACGGTTTACTGATAACTTCAGTCCTCGAAGGCAGATATAAAACTGACGAATATATAAACAGTGCTGTCAGGGAATATCTGAAAAAGTACAGGTTCAGACCTTCAATGAAGTTCATGAGGTACAGGTTCAGTGATGACATTTTTACAGACTGGAAAACCCTTTATAGGGAAATCCCTGAATTTGTTGATAACAAGCTGAATGAAATAGGCTTAAAGAAATAAACGAAAAATACCCGGCGCTGAGCCGGGTATTTTTCCGTTATATGCCTAATCATTGAAATTCTGTACTGCTTTTATTGTTATAGTATGATCAAAGTTTGTATAGTCAGTCATGTACAGTATGTAGTTATGCTCACCTGTGGAGTCTTCAGAATATCCTCCTTTTATGAACTCATGGGAGGCAAATCCGCCCGATATGGTAATTCCGTCATAGTCCCTGGTGAAATGAACTTCACCGTTTTTAAGTATCATGTACCCTTTTCCCGTAGTTTCTGTTATGAAATTTTCTGAATGAAGTTTTCCGCCGACAGGAAGACTTATTTCCACTCTTACCGGAATTCTGTCTATTCCGTTGGTTTTTATATGTACTTCAATTCCGTCATGGATATCGATCACTTCAACAATCATTTCTGTAAAACAGTTTATATACAATTCCCTGCTTTTATTGTCCATCTGCCACCAGTCTGAAGTTTCGGGTTTTTCCCTGAAGGGCAGGTAGTACCATCCGTCTGCTCTGAATTTCATTATAAAACCGTTGCCGGTTTCTTCTATTGTTTCTGCCCTGAAGTTTCTGTGCTGAAAGAAAACAACGCCGATTTTCATGCCCAGTCTTACGGAATTGTTCTGGAAAAACAGAAAGTTTTTTTCGTTTTTGACCAGGGAATAGGCTATATTCTGTTTTCTTACCCTTACCAGGCCTGAATAAGGGAAATATTTGCGGTATTCGGCCGGAAAACCCATTTCAGCAAACTGAGTATTAATCATCCAGTCACAGAGCATCAGCACAGGCAGGCAGTCAAGGGTGTAATCCCCGTTTTCAGCGGCATCGGCAATGATTTTATGGGCTGCAGCGCTGAATCTGCCGGCGTAATTCTTACTTTTTTGTGACATATAAAGGTATTGGTAAAAGTATTTCGTCGGATATTCCCTTCTTCCCCTGTCCTGTCTTAGAGAGTTTTCTGTGAATATACTTCCGTCAGGTTCGATCATCATAAGCATCATATTGAGATTGCGCTCTACGTATTCAAGGAACCTGTCATCTTTAAGCTCTTCATGCAGCATTATCATTGCGGTATTTACGACGGCATTGTAATTGCCCGATGAACGTTCGGAATATTCCCCGTCATCGGTGCAATCGATGGGTTCGATAAAATATTCATTCATTCTCTTAATGCACTGCTCTGAAAGGTTTTTATCTTCAATAATGTTTGAACAGGCTGCAAGAGCGGCCGCAATGGCCCAGCGGTGATTTGGAGTATGGAAACCGCCGTTAATCAGGGCATTGGCTGCTGAGCATATGATTCTATATACCTTGTTTTTTATTTCAGTTAATCTGTTTTCCTTGTCATATTTCTGTATCAGTTTATATGTATAGGTCAGTCGTTTTGTAATAAATGCCGTGTCGGGAGCACTTTTAAAATTGCAGCTTGCCAGGTCGAAACTTCCGTCTTCCCGCTGATATCTCCTTATAAAATCGTAAGCAGCCGACAGCCTTTTTACGAGATGTTCATTATTGTAATACCTGCTTTTCGGATTAAAATATGCTGCAATGCAGGTACAGCAGACGTAAACTGTCTCTTTGACGTCAATAAAGACGTTTTTTATGCCTCCAAAATCCGGTCTTATTTCATCCGTTACCTGGCTGCGGATAAAATAATCGACTTTCCTGTCCGCACATTCAACAATGAAACCGTAATATCTCTTCATAAACCTGCCTCCGTTTATTCCTGGGGGAATAAGAATTTGTTAACTAAGTTAATAATACATTCTAAGCCGCATAAAGTCAATATATAAAAATTATATATTGACTTTATGATTACAGTGGTATTATATTATTACTTAACTAAGTTAATTAATTGAAACAGGTGGTATTATGAATACATCCGGTTTTCCTGTGCATTTTTTTCTGCTGTATGTTTTGTATTACTCCGGCCAGGCAATTTACAGCGCATATTTTAACCTGTATCTTTCCGGTATTGGTTTTTCAAACACTATGATAGGTTTAACCGTATCGCTGTCTACTCTGTTACTGCTTATGGTCCAGCCTTTTTGGGGGATTATCAGTGACAGGGCGAAAAACAAAAATTCCGTACTGAAAATCCTGTTCCTGTTTTCAGGTCTGTCTGCGATGATGTATTACCTATCAGCCGATTATTTTTACGTTATAATAATAAGCCTTGTTTTTACAATGTTTTATGCAGCACTGACGCCATTGCAGGATAATACTACGCTGGAATACCTCAAGGACAAGAAATGGGATTTCGGCAAGATTAGAATGGGCGGTACCATCGGATACGCAGTCGCAGTTGCAGCTGCAGGGATTATGATAAAAAGCCGGTATTCCTCGATATTCTGGTTAATTTCACTTTTTTTGCTTCTTTGCTTTGCGCTGATGTACATAATCCCTCCTGTTCCCGGATACAGGACGAGAACTGAAAAGGCTTCGTTCAGCGAAATTTTGAAAAACAGAATGTTAATGGTCCTGATTGGATTTAATCTTGTAAATTCTCTTGGGTTAAGCTTTTTCTATACCTATTACCCCGTTTATTTTGAATCATCAATCGGAGGGGACAGTTCAATTATCGGGGTTTTGATGTTTACATGCGCAATAGCGGAAATACCTTTTATGCTGATAATTGATAATATTTCAAGAAGATTTGGTATAATTAAACTGCTGATTGCCGCGGCAGCTGTTTCGGGTCTGAGATGGTTCCTTATGTACCTGCTGACCAGTCCGGTTCTGATCGTACTGGCAAATTTACTGCATGGCTTCAGTTTTACATGCTTTACATACTGCATTTTAACCTACATAAGTGAAAATGTTCCGAAAAGTTTAAGAGCTGCTGGACAAACCTTCAATACAATGGTAACGGCGTTTTTTTCAAAAGTTATATTTGGTTTTCTGGGTGGTGTGGCAAGTGACATTTTCGGAATTAACAGAATAATGCTGGTATCTTCGGTAATTAGTTTCCTGTCGGCCATTGTGTTCGGATTCTGGTTAATAAAGTTAAGCAAGGGAAATGAAGCAGGTGCTGAAGCTTGTCTAAGAGCAGGAGAACGGTAAAGCACCATAAAAGGATGATAAATCTGCAATCAAACCATTTTGGGAGGTTACAGAATGGAATCTTATGATCCAAATTATATAAAAGCTCAAAACCGGAAAATTGTTTTTGATTTGTTCATGGCGGAGGATCAGCTTTCCAGGGCTGAAATCGTACGAAGAACGGCAATGAGTTTTCCAACGGTAATGAAAATTACTGACTTCTTTATGTCAAAAAAACTTGTTTATGATACCGGAGTCAGTGTATCGAACAGTGACGGCGCCGGAAGAAAGGGCAGACTGCTTAAATTCAATCCCAATGCATATGGAGCGGTGGGGATTGTTTTTGAAGGAAAATATATAAATATGGGTTTTGTAAACCTGAAGGGTGAAATTATTGAAAGCATTTCACTGAATGCCGGGGATGACGCGGAAAATTTCAGGTTTTCTAATCTGCTGGACAGAATTGACGGGTTAATAAGGAGTAACGGCAATATTCCCTGCCTCGGTATAGGAATTGGTTTGCCGAAAGCTGTAAATCCTGAAAAGAAAACCATGCTTGAATATTCTGAGACTGCTATAAAAGAAATCAGTTTTGAAGAATATGCAGGCTTTTCAGCTGATATTTTCAATATTCCCGTGTTTGTTGAGAATGATGTTAATACCGTAAGCATCGGAGAAATATTCCTGAGAAAAAAAACAGATGTGGGAAGCCTTGTTTATATTTCCCTCGGCAGCGGGCTGGGTTCTGCCATTATTCTTGACGGCAGGGTCCACCGTGGTGTCAATTTTCTTGCAGGGGAGATTGGATCTTTAATTATTGATAATCCTGATTCACTGGACTTTAAAAACCTTTCACAGGAAGCGGTGGAGAAGAAAATAAACCTAAGGGCAATAAGGGAAAAGTTCGGGATTGATATAAACAGGGAGTTAAAGGTTCCCGAGTCGCTTAAACAGGAAATAACCGAATATATAGCAAATTATCTTGCCGTTATCATATACAATTTTGTCCATATACTTGACATTGATGAGTTTGTTATATCGGGGATAATTCCGGAATTTCTGGGAGATGAGTTTTACCAGTACCTGAGTTTTTTTGTAAGAAAACTTCTGAAGACGGGTGTCAGGATAACACCGCCGGTAAATGACAATGCAGGGATTGTCGGGGCAGGAGTAATGGTTTTTAACAACACCGTCATGGACAGGGTTTTGTCGGAAGGATGTTAAATACCCTAAAAAATGGTGTCGATATACCATTGATATGACTGAAAGTTTTCTTTAGTATCTTAATGTACCTGAAATATGGGATATTATGCTGTGTTTTCAGTATGAACCTATCATTGTTTTCCGTAAGGAGGATTTACCAATGGGTTATTATTTTCATGACGAACAGGCCATCTCCGCGAAGACACAGGATATAAGAACCGTCCTTGAAACGGTTGCAAACAGGTATATTGGCCAGAATCCGCCTTTTGGCGTTTCCTATTACGCTTACCAGAAAAACGGGATCAGGCAGGATAAGCACTACAGGTTTGTGTTCGACTTTGCCGGCATTTATCCGCTGGCCGCAAACGAAACCAGTGTATATGCGTGGAGTAAGCTATGGAGCGATGATGATACATCAATGACCTTTGAATTAAGCTGTTTCGGACCGGTTATAATCTACTGCAACGGTGAAAGGGTTTATAAACCTAATGTCCTTATTGAAAGAAGAATGGATCTGTCGGCATCCTTTACCGTTCAGCTGAAGAAGGGATGGAACAATTTCGTTCTCAGGTTTATCCGTACGAATATAGGTTGCGGAGGTATTCTCGGTGCAGTTTCGTCGAGGAACAGGCCGCAGAGTTTTATTGTTCCGTCGGCCGACAGGGAAGGTCAGAGAGGCTGGTTATATACCCTTCCGCTCAAAAAGCCGCTGGAAAAGCTTCCGGAAGCAGGTATGACCGAAGAAGAGACAGGTGTTGCCTGGTATCCTTTAAAGGATTGGCTCCCCGAAGAAAAAGCGATGGGTCAGATGAAAAGAATGTATTCACTGAGGAAAAACTGCTGGGCTGTCGGCTGGACAAAGCTGTTTGCCGAAAAAAGCGGTGAATACATAATAAGGGGAGGAAATACCGGCAGTATACAGATATACCTGGACAATAATCCGTTGTATGAATCGGGGAAATCGGGTGAATTTGAATTTAAAACCGAATTAAAGTACGGTTATTATGACCTTTTCGTTATTAATCAGTGCGGGGATACCGACTGGGGTTTTGAACTGGATTGTTTTGCAGAAGACAAAAATGTCCGTTTCATAAACCCGCTGAATGTAAAAGGTACCGATGACAAGTGGATTTACGCAGGGCCGTTTGAGTTGCCGGTCAGGTTTGAGCCCGGGAATTTCCGCCCTGCTGACAGACCACTGAAAGGAGCAGGATGTGATGTTTTCTGGAGGCTTGATAAACCCCATACCGTTATAAGGCCATATAATGACAATAAACTATTCGGCCACTGGAATTATCCTCTTGGAGTCACCCTGTACGGAATTGCCGAAGCGGGAAGATTTACAGAGGACAATGCCCTTCTGGAATATGTGAAAAAGCATGTGGAGTTTTGCACCCGTTTCTTTGAATATTCCTTGTGGGACAGGGACAGATACGGTGCCGCAAGCATGCATAATCTACTTTCCACGATAAGTACGCTGGATGACTGCGGTTCATTCGGTTCCCTGATGCTTGAGGTTTCAGATGAGCTCAGTGATGAAAACTACGTAAAAATTGCTGACTATATAGCAGATTTTATTAAAAACAAACTGGACAGACTTCCTGACGGAGCCTTTTACAGGGTAAATCCCGAACATCTTCTGATGGATCAGACCCTCTGGGCTGATGATCTATATATGAGCATTCCTTTCCTGTGCAGGTACTATAGACTGTCTGGCAGACAGGAGTATATAGACGATGCTGCAAAACAGCTAATCCTGTACCATAAATATCTTTACCGGCCCGACAGGAAAATCATGTCCCATGTCTATGACGTAAGGCACAGGAAGGCAACGGAAGTTTCATGGGGACGCGGAAACGGATGGGTTGCGTTCTCCTATTCTGAACTTCTGCGTTTCCTGCCTGAAAACCATGGACTGAGGGATGAACTGGTTAAGAATTTCAATGACCTCTGCGAAGGATATCTTTCTCTTCAGGATGAAAATGGAATGTGGCATCAGGTTTTGACCGATTACGAATCCTATCCTGAAGCATCATGCACTTCGATGTTTGCCTGTGCATTTGCACGGGGAGTGCGTAATTCATGGCTCAGAGAACCTGGAAAATATGTTGATGCAGTGGCAAAGGCATGGAAAGGCCTTTGCAGTGAAGCCATCGATATGCACGGAAATGTATATGGAATCTGCAGGGGGTCAGGTTTTTCGTTCTCTGAAGATTATTATAAAAATGATCTTGGCTGGCTGCTGAATGATACCCACGGAACAGGGATTGTTCTGCTTGCCGGTGTTGAATACGGAAAACTGATGGAATGGATAAAAAACGGAGGCAATAAGGATGTCTGAAACGAGGGTTAATATTTATATTGCAGGGGATTCGACGGTACAGAACTGCGCCGCCGGTTACAAGCCGCAGGAAGGCTGGGGCAGAATGCTGCCGGAATATTTTAAGGATTATGTTCATGTATATAATTATGCCCTGGGCGGAAGAAGCACAAGAAGTTTTATTGAGGAGGGGCATTATGAAAAAATTATGGGCCTTATCCGACCGGGTGATTATCTCCTGGTACAGTTCGGGCATAATGATGAAAAACTGGAAGGGTCGTATGCAGATCCTTTCGGTACATACCAGGCTTACCTGAAGAGGTATGTTGACGGTGCGAGGGAAAGAGATGCGTTCACTGTTCTTATTTCCCCTGTTAACCGAAGGAGATTCAACCTGTTCGGTGAGTTCTATCCCACCCACGGCGCGTATCCCAGGGCCGTAAAGGAGCTATGCGAAGAACTGGGAGTACCGTTTATTGATCTTACCTCATTGAGCGAAGAATACTACAAAAAACTCGGAGAGGAAGAATCCAGAAGATTATTTCTGTTTCTGAAGCCCGGTGAATCCCCGAACTATCCCGAAGGTTCGGAAGACAATACCCATTTTAACGAAACAGGAGCATTTGAGATTGCAGGGCTTGTTGTGGAGGGGATGAAACTGATAAACCTGCCGCTGGTGGAACACCTGAAAAATCGTTAATTTTACGGTAAAAAGGAAAGCATTTGAATACTGAAGCAAAAGTTTTTTTGCTGAACTGTCAAGTAAGTTATTGAATAAGAAAGGTGAGGTTTGATGTCTTTTAATGTAGAAATGGTCGAGCTGGCTGACAAGGTTGTCGGAATGCTTATAAAAAACGAAAAAAGGGAAGGACTGTATGATCACCTGCACATGGATAACTGGGAATGGCCTACGGGCGTGGCCCTGTACAGCATGTACAAGATTTACAGGAAAACAAACAATAAAAAATACCTTGACTATCTGATAAACTGGTATGATGTCCAGCTGGCAAAGCCGGTCCCGCATAAAAACGTTAATACAGTATGCCCGGCACTGACAATGGTTTGCCTGTACGAAGAAACGAAAAATGAAAAGTATCTGCCCCATATAAATATGTGGGCAGAATGGGCTATGAATGAAATGCCCAGGACACAGTACGGCGGTATGCAGCATATGACAGTTCTGAACCGCCATTACGAACAGCTCTGGGATGATACCCTGTTTATGACTGTGCTGTTTTTATTAAAGGCAGGTAAAGTATTCGGAAGGGAAGATTACATAGAAGAGGCAAAATACCAGTTCCTGTTTCATATAAAATACCTTCAGGACAGAAAGACGGGGTTGTTTTACCACGGATGGACTTTTGACGGCAGGCATAATTTCGCGGAAGCTTTCTGGGCAAGAGGAAACAGCTGGTTTACATCTGGAGCTGTAGAATTTCTTGAGATATACGGTGTTGATGATGCCGTTTCGAGGTTTGTAAAGAATTCATGGATTGATCAGGTTAAAGAACTGATTAAGTATCAGGGCGAAAACGGTCTTTTCAATACTCTTGTCGATATTGAGGAAACTTATTATGAAACATCGGCAACAGCCGGAATTGCATATGGAATATTAAAGGGTGTACGCCTTGGAATTATCGGAGACGAATATCTGGAATACGGCAGGAAAGCAGCCCGCGCTGTTATTTCGAAAATTGACGAAAACGGAATGGTTCACGGTGTGTCCTATGGAACAGGCATGGGCAAAAATTTGGAGCATTACAAAAAAATACCCATTGCCCCTACAGCCTACGGTCAGGGTTTAACTTTCATGATGCTGACCGAACTGATTTAGGCGAAGTTTTTGCCTGCCTGTCTTACGTTAATTAATTAACCAAAAATATGCAGCATCATAGAATATTAAGGGAATTAACATAATTTTTCAGAAAGGATGCTGCATATGTATGTCTTACCGGGAATGCACAGACTGCCGCCGCTGCCGTATCCGTATGATGCACTGGAACCGGTAATAAGTGCTGAAACTTTGAAGATTCATCATGACAGGCACCATAAAAGCTATGTTGATGGTCTGAACAGGGCAGAGCTGTATCTTGTTGAAGCAAGAAAAACAAATAACATTGAATATATCAAATACTGGGAAAATGAACTGGCTTTCAATGGTTCGGGCCACATTCTCCACAGTATTTACTGGACGATAATGGCGCCTTTGGGAATGGGCGGTCAACCCGGTCCGAGAACGGTTTACCACGTAAACCAGTATTTTGGCAGTATTGAAGCTATGAAAAACCAGTTCATCCAGGCAACGGTGAATGTTGAGGCATCCGGATGGGGTATTTTAACGTGGCAGCCTTCATGGGGAAGGCTGGAAATATTACAGGCAGAAAAACACCAGGATTTGACTCAGTGGAGCGGAATTCCCATACTTGTTTGTGATGTATGGGAGCACGCATATTACCTTGATTACCAGAACAGACGCTCTGACTATGTTAACGCATGGTGGCAGCTTGTTAACTGGAACGAAGTTGAAAGAAGGCTTATTGCCGCAATGAACGGACGGGTTTCCCTTGTACTGGAATAAGTATTGAAAATTTTCATAATTGTTTCTGCGCTCTTTCACCCTGCAGCATTATAAAGTCTGAAAATCTTTTTTTGATTTTCAGACTTTTTCTCTTTGTGAATTATATTGTGATTACAGTGTAGTTTCACAGTATTGCTCGTATGTTAATCCCTAAACTTAAGACAAATGTAATTTTTAAAAGAATTTAAGGTCAAAATTGACAAAATTATTTAAATCAATTACAATAAATTTAGAAAAATTAATTAAAATTTAGTTAATATTTTTAGTACCATTTATTAACAACTCGTATTTAATAATACTTATTAAATCACGGGATTTTATCCAGCCATAAGAACATAGCTATTCTTTTTTAAAACCGAGGTGTTATCATGGAGAGAATCAAAGTATCAGATAATAAGAGGTATCTCATGTATGAAAACGGTCAGCCTTTTTTCTGGCTGGGAGATACTGCATGGCTGCTGTTTCAGAAGCTTGGTCCGGATGAAACGGAGATGTATTTCAGGGACAGACAGACTAAAGGCTTTAACGTAATCCAGGCCGTTTTGGTTCACAGGGAATCAAATACGAATGTATACGGCGAACCTGCTTTATATGACGGAAGTTTCACAAGGACTTTTGTTGACGGAAAGCCGGATTTGACTAATCCACACAGCTTTTGGAACCATGTTGACAGGGTTGTTGACCTGGCAGAAAAGTTTGGTTTATATATGGGGCTGCTTCCTGTCTGGGGCAGTATTGTCGGGCGCGGACTGCTGAACGGGAATAATGTTGTTGAGTATGGAAAATGGCTTGCCGAGCATTTCAGGGACAGGAAAAACATTATATGGATTCTCGGGGGAGACATCCGCGGCGATATACATTATGAAGTATGGGATACCCTGGGAAAAACGATTAAATCCATTAACCACGACAGTCTGATTACTTTTCATCCTTTTGGAAGAACGTCTTCTTCTGAATGGTTCCACGAAGCACCGTGGCTTGATTTCAATATGTTTCAGTCAGGGCACAGACGATATAACCAGATAGTCAAGGCAGAAGAGGAAGAAGACGATGACGGCAGACTGCAGATTGGCCAGGATAACTGGCGCTATGTAAAAAATGATTATCAGAAAACGCCGGTTAAACCTACCCTGGACGGCGAGCCTTCATATGAAAGCATCCCGCAGGGACTGCATGATCCGACACAACCATACTGGGATGCCAATGATGTGCGCAGATATGCGTACTGGTCTGTTTTTGCAGGTTCATGCGGTCATACATACGGTCATAACGCAGTGATGCAGTTTCACAGACCAGGCGACGGTAAAGGAGCTTACGGGGTGCGTGAATTCTGGTATGACGCACTGAATGCCGAAGGTGCCGGGCAGATGCAGCATCTGAAAAGGCTTATGCTGTCCGTACCCTATTTTGAAAGAATACCTGACCAGTCGTTGATTGACGGCGATGAGGGTGAAAAATACGATCGCCTGCTGGTAACCAGGGGCCAAAGCTATATTTTTGCTTATACCTTTACTGGACGAAACATTCGTATAAAGCCCGGCATAATAACCGGAAAGAGAGTGACTGCCAGATGGTTTGATCCCAAAACAGGCGAAACTGAAACAATCGGGGAGTATCAAAATAACGGAGTATTGGAATTCAGCCCTCCTAAAAAAGATAATTCGTGTCCCGATTGTGTGTTAATAATTACAGACAGTGAAAAGGACTTCCTGTTTTAACAACAGGCAAACATAACAGGGGGCATTTCCTTATACATCGCAGATACTATTGCAAACAACCAATTTATGGAATTATACGGCAGATTTCAATATATACCGGACAGATTGTCCGGTATTTTTTATCTTTGTTTACTTTTAATTTTTTCAAATCATCTTAAGAATTTAAGTACAATGTTCATAATTTTGGAAAAACAAAATTCTAAATAGGTTTTTATATGAAAAATAATCTTTATTCGATTTTAATTATTCAAAAATCAGGTAAATACCGTGTAAGCTTGATAATAGCAAATTCTGCTGTATAGCTGTGTATTTAAATTCACTTAATACAATTAAAAATTTAAATAGATTTTATTGACGTATTAATCATATCATTATATAATTTATTTATGTTTACTAATTAAAAATTAAATATATAATTGCTGTTATATGCAGAAACATGTCCGGATAAAGAGGAATATTTGAAATTCCGGACTGCGATTAATTACATTCATCCTGTCAGATGACACTTTTGTCAGATGGTTGTTTTTATATTGTTTTTTGCCGGGGGGGCAAGTTTTTTTACGGAGGAAATATATGGAGGGTTATAAAGAACTGAAAAAAAAAGCGACACAAATACGAAGGGACATAATTGACATAGTTTACCGATCAAGTGCGGGGCATGTAGGCGGCTCGCTTTCAGAAACAGATATCCTGGTTTCTCTGTATTATAAGGTGATGAACATCGATCCGAAGAATCCCGATTGGCCTGAACGGGACAGGTTTATCCTCAGCAAGGGGCATTCCATAGATGCTTATTACTGTGTGCTTGCAGATCTGGGTTTTTTTGATAAAAAAGAGCTTCTGACATATTCCCAGTTTGGTTCAAAATTAATCGGACATCCAAACAGACAAATACCCGGAGTGGAAATGAATACGGGAGCATTGGGACACGGGCTGTCAGTCGGAGTTGGAATGGCTCTGGCTGCAAAAATGGATAAGAAGAATTACCGTATATTTGTTTTAATGGGAGACGGAGAGCTGGCTGAAGGTTCGGTATGGGAAGCTGCAATGGCTGCCGCTCATTACAAACTTGACAATCTTACAGCCATTGTTGACAGGAACGGGCTGCAGATAAGCGGAAAGACCGAAGATGTAATGTCTTTGGAACCACTGGCCGGAAAATGGAAAAGCTTCGGATGGAATGTATCGGTAATTGACGGCCATGATATTCCTTCAATCTGTGATGCACTTTCAGATGACAGGAGAATCCAAAACGTACCTTCCCTGATAATAGCCAAAACAATAAAGGGAAAAGGAATATCTTTCATGGAAAATGAGCCCAAATGGCACCATGGGGTCATGAGTCCGGATGAGTATAAAAAGGCCTGTGAAGAGCTGGAAAGGATGCTGGAGGTGCTTTCATGAACAAAATACATAACAGGCAGGTTGTATGTGATACACTGATTGAAATGGCAAAAGAAGATCGGGATATAGTGGTATTGTGCAGTGATTCGAGAGGCTCAGCTTCAATGAAACCATTTGCTGACACATATCCTGACAGGTTTATTGAAGTTGGAATAGCAGAGCAGAATATTGTCGGAGTTGCAGCCGGCCTCGCAGCATCCGGGAAAAAGCCTTTTGTGGCTTCGCCGGCATGTTTTTTGACTACGAGAGCTGCGGAACAGATAAAAGTGGATGTTTCATATTCAAATACAAATGTAAAACTCCTCGGAATCAGTGCGGGTATAAGTTACGGTGCCCTTGGAATGTCTCACCACTCGCTTCAGGATATAGCTTACATGAGAGCAGTCCCGAATATAACGATTGTAGTTCCTGCTGACAGGTTTGAATCCCGGCTTGCCACCGAAGCGATTACAAGACATAAAGGTCCTGTTTATATGCGGATAGGACGTAATCCGGTGGAAGATGTTTATACATCCGGAGACTATGAATTTCAGCTTGGCAGGGCAGTAACCCTGAGAGACGGGGATTCCGTTTCGATTATAACCTTCGGTGAAACAGTGAGAATTGCACTGGATGCAGCAGAAATGATGGCTGACCGGGGTATAAACTGCAGGGTAATTAACATGCATACTATAAAACCCATTGATGAGAATTGCATTATTAGGGCTGCAAAAGAGACAGGTGCGATTATAACGATTGAAGAACACAGTGTTTTAAGTGGTTTTGGAGCTGCTGTTGCAGAAATTGTTGTGCAGAACTGCCCTGTACCCATGAAAATAATGGGTATACCGGATGAACCTGCAATACCGGGAAAGTCAAAAGAAGTATTTGCCTATTACGGCATCAGTCCTGAAAACATATGCCTGGAGGCTGAAAAATTAATTAAAAGAAAAAGAAATGGGTGGTGAGCAATATGGCGAAGAAGTATATTCTTGCCGTTGATCAGTCTACGTCCGGCACAAAAGCAAGTTTGATTTCCGGAGAGTTAACAATAGATTACCAGGTTTCAGTCGCTCATTCCCAGCATTATCCCAAACCCGGATGGGTGGAGCATGATCCGGAGGAAATATGGCAGAATGTTAGGAAAGTCATATTAAAGGTTGTACAGGAAGGAAATGTTTCCTGGAGCGAGATAGCTGCAATTGCCGTTACCAATCAGCGTGAAACTGGGCTGATTTGGGATTCTGAAACGGGAAAACCCGTTTATAACGCAATTGTCTGGCAATGTTCCAGGGCGAAAGAGCAGTGCGGGCAGTTGGCAAAAGACAATGAAATTGCTGAGTACATACGAAAAAAGACAGGTCTTCACCTGTCACCGTATTTTACGGCGCCTAAAATCCAGTGGATTCTGAATAATATCACGGGCTTAAAGGAAAAAGCTTCAACAGGCCGGTTAAAGTTTGGTACTGTGGATTCCTGGATTATATGGAACCTGACAGGCAGGAAAGTACATGCAACTGACTATTCGAATGCCAGCAGAACTCTTCTTCTGGATTTGGAAAAACTAAGATGGGATCAGAAATTATTGGATATATTTGAAATACCCTGTCAGATGACACCTGAAATAAAACCTTCAGACTCCATATTCGGGTATACCGCAGGAGATTCAGATATTCCGGACGGCATACCGATAAGCGGTGTAATGGGAGATTCTCATGCTGCTCTTTTCGGGCAGAACTGCTTCAGTATCGGGATGACAAAGGCTACATACGGGACAGGCTCTTCGGTAATGATGAATACGGGCAGCAAACCTGTATTCTCGGACAACGGTATTGTTACATCGATAGGCTGGATAACTTCTGAAGATAAGGTTTATGTTCTTGAAGGAAATATTAATTTTTCCGGGAGGACAATTCAGTGGCTTGTTGACGCCGGTTTCATATCAAGTCCGAAGGAAACAGGTGAGATTGCGTCAAAGTTAAGCGACAACGGCGGTGTATACCTGGTTCCCGCATTTACAGGCCTTGGCTCTCCATATTGGGACAATTCGGCAAAGGCAACTGTTACCGGTCTTACCTTAACATCGAAAACTGCTCATATTGTCCGTGCGGCTGAAGAGTCTATTGTATACCAGATTACCGATATACTGGATATTATGCAGATAGATTCAGGTATTAAAATTGCGGAATTAAGGGTTGACGGCGGCGCGACGGGCGATTCTTTTTTAATGCAGTTCCAGTCTGACATTGCAAATACAAAAGTAGTGATTTCAAAAGAGAAAGAACTGACATCGCTGGGAAGTGCCTGCATGGCAGGGCTTGCAACAGGTTTCTGGAAAAACCGTGGCGAACTGGAACAGAGACGCTCAGTTTCAGCAGTTTATACACCGCAAATTGACGAAGACAAAAGAACAATGTATAAGAAGGGCTGGCAGGATGCAGTAAGTCGTGCTCTTTCCTATAAATAAACTGAAAGGTGGTTAAATTTAAATATGGCTGTATTTGGTGTAGTTGTTACTTCAAGAGGATTTTTTCCCGGCTGGCTTGCTTTGGAAGCAAGGAAACAAATTACAGGCAAGCTTTCCGATATGGGGCATGAATATGTTATAGTTGATGAAAATTCAATGCAGTACGGTGCTGTACAAACATATGAAGATGCAAAAAAATGTGCAGAACTGTTCAATGAAAATCGTGACAGAATAGAAGGCATAATTGTTATACTTCCGAACTTCGGGGATGAAGTTGCAGTTGCTACTGCAATTCACGAATCAAAACTGAATGTACCTGTGCTGGTGCAGGCATGTGATGACGATCTGGAACTGCTTGATGTTGACCACAGGCGTGATGCTTTCTGCGGTAAATTATCGGTATGCAATAATCTAAGACAGTATGGCATTCCATATACATTGACAAAACTGCACACATGCAGTATTGAAAGCGAAGAGTTTACAGAAGATTTAAAGCGTTTTGAAAAATTATGCAAGATAGTTAATAATCTCAGGAAAGCACGCGTGCTTGCAGTTGGTACAAGACCGGGTCCTTTCCAGACTGTCCGTTTTTCGGAGAAACTTCTGCAGAAACACGGCATATCAGTAATAGTTGAGGATATAGGGAACATCATTTCCCGCGCCAATAAAATTGATGATATCAAAAAACTCAATAATACCATTTCCGAAATTCGCGAATACGTGAAAGTACCTGAAAACGCTCCCATGGATAAGATTGAAAAACTGGCGAGGTTCAAGATAGCCCTGCAGGAAGCGGTTGAAAGTTATGAAGCCGATTGTGCCGCAGTTCAGTGCTGGAATGTACTGCAGAATCAGTTTGGCTGTGCCGCATGCCTGGCTATGAGTATGCTTGGGGATACAGGAATACCTCATGCATGTGAAATGGATGTTATGGGTGCCATAACCATGTATGCACTGTCGCTGGCATCGGGAACGGCAGCAGGATATCTTGACTGGAATAACAATTACGGAAATGACAGGGATATGTGCATCAATTTCCATTGTTCAAACTATCCGGCTTCTTTTATGGGCTGCAAACCCTCAATAGGTGTTCTGGACATTCTGGGTACTCAGCTCGGATATGAAAACTGCTATGGTTCAGTTACTGGTCAGGTTAAGCCCGGACCCATGACATTCTGCAAAATATCTACGGATGATGCCAGCGGAAAAATCCGTGCATATGTCGGTGAAGGAGAATTCCTTGACGAAAAGGTTAACACTTTTGGCGGCCCGGCAGTATGCCGCGTACCAAACCTGCAGAAATTAATGCATTTTATCTGCGGAGAAGGCTATGAACACCATGTATCCATGGTTCGCGGTCATGTGGCCGATATTGTTGAAGAAGCCCTGACCAAATACCTTGGATGGGAAGTATACAGGCACAGCTGAAAATCGCCTGAGTTATGATATCACAGAAGCCGCCATACCAGGCGGCGCTGATTTTTTATTTTCAGGCTATGTTCCTGTATAAGTGGTTACTGGCTTTAACGGGACAGAGGTGCGTTTTTTTGAATTGCACCTTCTTTACTTATTTATTATTTAGTAAAATTGATATGGAATATATAAAGACAAAATAAATTTATGAACAAACAAAAATGGTATTTTGGCAAAGGGGTAGCCGGTATGATAAGAATTCTAAGATTAAAAACAAATCGATTGAAAAATCCTCTTGGTTTTGCCATTGACACCAGGCCCAGACTGTCGTGGATTGTTGAGTCAGACAGTGCAAAGAGGCAGGCTGCGGCCCGGGTTGAGGTGTCTGCGGATACCGATTTCAGCAATATCGTATATGACAGCGGAAAAAGAGACGATATTGACAGTATTTCCTTTCCGCTGGATATCGAACTCAAACCGCGGACACGGTATTTCTGGAGAGTAACGGTGTGGGGGGATGACGGAAGTGAAGCCGTAAGTGAGCCTGCATGGTTTGAAACGTCAAAAATGAACGAACCGTGGAAGGCAAAATGGATTACACCTGATTTTGATCCGTCATTTCATCCTGTAATTTTCCATGATTTTATTGTTGAAAAGAATGTTACCAGTGCGCGGGCTTATGTTTGCGGACTTGGATTATATGAGATGACAATAAACGGTGAGAAAACCGGGGACGAATACCTGTCACCCGGCCTTACGGCATATGACAAGTGGATACCGTACCAGACATACGATATAACCCGACAGATAAAAAAAGGTTCCAATACAATTGAAGTATTGCTTGGAAACGGTTGGTACAAAGGACGTTACGGGCTGGACAGAAAAGTTTTGTTCCGGTACGGGGATAAATTTGCCCTGATCTGTGAAATTCACGTGACCTATGATGACGGCAGTACCGATGTTTTTTGTACCGATACCTGCTGGAAGGCGAAAAAATCCAAAGTCATGGACAGCAGTATATTTGACGGCGAAATATATGATGATACCTTTTGTGATGACACTGTCTATCCTGTTAAAATTTTGGATTTGGACACTAACAAACTCGAGCCGCGAAGGAGTCCGGGCATTAAAATAAAGGACCGCATTAAACCTGTGGAAATTATTCACACACCTGCCGGCGAGACGGTTATTGATATGGGTCAGAACATGGTTGGATGGCTCGAGTTTACAAACCGGGCACCGAAGGGTTCAGAAATAATGCTGCAGTTCGGAGAGGTTCTTCAGGACGGTAATTTCTACAGGGATAATTTAAGGACGGCTAAATGCGAATTTCATTATATTTCGGACGGAATTGAGAAAAAAGTGCGTCCTCACTTCACATTCTATGGATTCAGGTATGTAAAGCTGACTAAATGGGCAGGCGACGTTAACCCGGACGACTTTACAGGGCTTGTTCTTTACTCTGATCTGGAACGGACAGGAAACATTACTACCAGTGATCAACTGATTAACAGGCTGTTCCTGAATGCTTTCTGGGGACAGAGGGGCAATTTCCTTGATGTTCCTACCGACTGTCCGCAACGTGATGAAAGAATGGGCTGGACAGGAGACGCCCAGGTATTTTCGGGAACCGCTGCATTCAATATGGATGTTTATGCATTTTTCAGCAAGTACCTGTATGACATGAAACAGGAGCAGAAGGTCAGAGGCGGGAATGTACCCGTAGTTGTGCCCGCCCATGATGTCAAACAGAACGGCGCCTGCGGATGGGGAGATGCTTCTGTAATAATTCCGTGGAACATGTACCTGTACTATGGCGATGCCGCAATACTGGAACAGCAGTATGAAAGCATGAAAGGGTGGGTTGACTATATTAAAAGCCGCGATGACGCTGCAGGGGGAAGAAGACTGTGGGTAAATGATTTCCACTATGGTGACTGGTTGTCGCTCGATGTGGAAGATCCTGTTAACCGTTTTGGCGGAACCGAACATGCATATCTTGCCAGTGCATTTTACAGTTACTCTGCAGGTATTGTTTCAAAAGCGGCCAGGATTCTGAACAGGAATGAAGAAGCAGAGTATTATCACAAGCTTTCTGAAGAGATAAAAAGTGCCATCCGTAAAGAGTATTTTACATCGACAGGGCGTCTGGCTGTAAATACTCAAACTGCCCATGTTATTGCGCTGTATATGGATTTGGTACCCGACGAGTGGAAGGAACGGATTGCCTTTGACTTAAGGAAAAAACTAAAAGAAACAAAATATCATCTTCGTACCGGTTTTCTTGGCACTCCGTATTTATGCCGGGTACTGTCCGAATACGGAAGCAATGATATTTCATACCGTCTGCTTACAAATAAAGATTACCCGGGCTGGCTGTATCCTATTACAATGGGAGCTACGACAATTTGGGAAAGATGGAATTCAATGCTTCCTGACGGAAAAGTCAGCGATACCGGCATGAATTCCTTCAATCACTATGCCTACGGTTCTATTGTGGAATGGATGTACAGGAACGCGGCAGGCATACAGCCGGTTGAAAGTGCTCCGGGATTCAGACGTTTTAGACTTAAGCCTCAGCCAAATTACCTGCTTAAATCTGTGAATGCCGAGTATATGTCGCCTGCAGGCAAAATTATAAGCAAATGGGACATAAAAGAAGACGGCTCTGTTTCGTTCTATTTCAAGATTCCGTTCAATACAACCGCTGAGCTGGTTCTGCCCGATGCGGAAGGAACTGAACTGGAAGGAGTCCATGAGCTTGAATGCGGAGAATACACTTTTTCGTACATGCCGAATAAACCGTACAGGAAAATGTTTGGCATAAATACTTCGATGAGGGAATTATTTGAGAATGAAAAAGCCGCTGAAATTGTTAAATCACACCTGCCCGAAATGACGGGGTGGATGCTGTTTACGATGTTTGCCGGCGAGCGCAGTATCTGCGATTTTGTAAAGGAAGGCTATTTGCAGCTTGATGAGAAAACACTTAAGGAAATTGACGATAAGTTAAAACAGGTACCAGTTTGATGATACTTATGCAGTATAAAAAGGCGGTGATTTTTCACCGCCTCTGAATTAACTTAAAAACAGCAGTGTAATTAATTAAACTTTATTGAAAAAAATAAACTGATATGGTAAACTAACTACTGATATTTATGAAGGGGTGTACTTTTTTGGGTGTTACGATCAGTGAAATTGCGCAGAAAGCAAATGTTTCAACGGCAACAGTTTCAATGGTTCTGAATAATAAACCCGGAATCAGTGAAGCTACAAGAGAAAGAGTATTTAAAATAGCCAAAGAACTGGGATATTCCTTTTCTTCGCATAAAAAAGGAGCTTATAAAAGTTCCGGAAAACTTCAGCTTTCAATATACAAAAAGCACTCAAAAGTGGTCAGCGATACGCCGTTTTTTCATGCCCTTATTGAAGGTATTGAATCAAAAGCCAGGTATTACTCGTATCAGCTGATTATCAAATACCTGTCTGATTCGTCGGATATCAATGAAATAAGAAAAGAGATTAAGGAAAATTCCATAGACGGAATGCTTCTCCTGGGGACCGAAATGGAGGAAGAGGATTTCATAAAGTTTACCGGGATTGAAGTGCCTGTCCTTTTGCTTGACAGTTATTTTATGAATATAAATGCCAATTATGTCGTTATAGACAATATAAGCGGACTTTATAAAGCAACAAGGTATCTTCTGGACAAAGGCCACAGGGAAATTGGATATCTGAAGAGTTCCATACCCATTCAGAACTTCAGGGAAAGATATGAAGGATATGTAAAAGCTATGACAGAAGCAGGCCTTGCACCAAACAGCAGGCATACGGTTCACCTGCTCCCGACAATGGACGGTGCTTATGAGGACATGCTGAGGGTATTGTCGAGAAAAACCCATTTACCCACGGCTTTTGTCGCTGATAACGACATAATTGCATTCGGTGCGATGAAAGCGTTGAAGGAAAACAATGTTAAGATCCCGGAAGAGGTTTCTATTGTAGGCTTTGATGATATGCCTTTTTGTACTATTACTGAGCCGAAACTAACCACAATAAATGTTGATAAAAACGCACTCGGTCAGCTTGCCGTGGAAAACCTTATCTACATGATGGAAAGGGAAAAAAAGATTTTCTGCAAAACAACTCTCGGTGTAACGCTTGTTGAAAGAGACAGCGTTAAATCAATTCCCTGATATCGTATTTTCTGATATCAGTGTTTTTATACTGTGTCCTTAACAACATGGGATAAAGCCGGAAAATTAATCCTGTTCCCGTGAGTTGTTGGTTATTTCTTGTAATCCCAGAATTTTCTTAATTCCTCCGCCAGGTTGTTATATTCCTCAGGGGTTTTCAGCGGGAGCCATTCCTGGGGCATAATTTTTTTATAGAGAGGCGTTGTAAACCTGTCGTCAATAAGTATCACAAAACCCCTGTCATATTCCGAACGGATTACGCGTCCCGCGGCTTGCTGAACTTTATTAAGTCCGGGATAGGTATATGCGAAATCAAAACCTTTGCCGTTCTTTTTCTGGTAATACTTTTTGATTATATTCCGTTCCTCACAAAGCTGGGGCAGTCCAACCCCGACGACAATTACCCCCGAAAGGCATTCGCCTTTCAGATCAATTCCTTCTGAAAAGATTCCGCCCATAACGGCAAAAGCTATAAGCGTTTCCTTTCCGTATTCTGAAAAATACGCAAGGTATTCCGCACGCCGGGTTTCGTTCATGTCATGTTCCTGGATCAGGATCCTGCTGTCAGGGAATCTGTTCATATATTCCAGTGCGGCCTTCTGCATAAATTCAAACGACGGGAAAAACACCATGTAATTACCGGTTTTGACACTGACGCATTCATGGATGCGCTGAATGATTCTGGGAATAACGCTTTCACGATGCCTGAACCGGGTGGAAATGGTGTTGTCCGCATAGATGTACAGGTTTTCACGGGGAAAAGGAGAAGGGAGAATTATAAAACCGTCTTCCTCGCTTCCGCCGAGAATTTCCATAAAATATGACGGCGGTGACAGCGTAGCCGAGAAAAAAACCGTACTTTTTGCGCAGTCAATACGTTTTATCAGCATCGGCGCAGGATCAATACAGAAAAGCTTTATCGAAAAATCACCTTTTTCCCTGCTGTAAATTGTGGCATAGTTATCGCCGTATAAATCGAGAATTCTTAAAAAATGGATCATTTCAAAAAACAATGCTGCAAGATCGTCCTTGAATGAATATGGCGTTTCATCATTCAAAACTCCTTCAGCCTGGTATATGAAATTTTCCATTGATCTGACCAGTTCTGACGGAGGTTCAGGTTCGTCCGATACCCGCGGAAAAGGTTTTCCCATGTATCCGGATGATACTTTGCCGGTATAACGAAGGAATGCTTTCCTTACCTTTTTCAGTGAATCTGCAAGGCTCGGAAGAACATTTTTTGTTTTATGACAAACATTTCTTATCATCGAACGTTTCAGCTCAGCGGAGAACATTTCCCTGGCCCTGTCAGGGAGGTTATGCGCTTCATCTATCAGAAGACAAATCCTTTCGTCGTTTTTTTCCTGAAAAAAACGCCTTAAATAAACGCGAGGATCAAAAACGTAATTGTAGTCGCATATTATAAGGTCAGCCTGGTTACTTAGTTCAAGGGAAAATTCAAAGGGGCACAGGCTGTTTTCCCTTGCTGTGGTTTCTATAAACTCCCTGTCAAATAAATCTGTGCTGCTGAAGACATGGGATATTATATTTCTTGATTTCTGCCGGTATTCGACGAGATACGGGCATTCTTCATCCAGGCACTGTGTACCTGGCAGAAGGCAGACCTTTTCCTTAGCTGAAATCTGAAGGGTTTTAAGTCTCAATCCCTTTTCAGCCATCATGTTGTAAGCTTTTAGGGCCTCGCTCTGGGTTGTGTTCCTGGCCGTTAAATAAAAAATTTTATCAACAAGACCTTCACCCATTGCCTTTATTGCCGGAAACATTGCTCCAATGGTTTTTCCTATACCGGTCGGAGCCTGAATGAACTGTTTTTTCCCGTCCCTTATGGCCCTGTATACGGCTCCGCTCATTATTTTCTGGCCCTTTCTGAACTCGGGAAACGGAAAGGAAAGTTTTTTTATGGATTCATTTCGCAAATGCTGCCAGTCGTACCGTTTTTTCAGGCCGTTGATATAGGGAAAAACAAGGGAATGAAAGAACTTCTCCAGCTCGGCAAAGGTAAGAGTTTGCTCGAAAGTCCGTATTTCCCTGCTGTTACGATGGACATACAAAAGCATTACGTTTATTGTTTCAAGGCCTTTATCCCTTGCAACGATGTAAGCATAACATAAGCCCTGGGCCCAGTATGCCGGGTTGTCTGACTCATTCAGTGTATCCAGGGATTTGTCAGTAGTTTTTATTTCGCACAGCGTGTAAATGCCGTCCCTTTCAATAAGACCGTCAAGCCTGCCCGAAATCTGCAGAAAAAAAATATCGTGGGAAAAGCTGACAGACACGGGTATTTCCTGCCGGTAAGTTCCGAAAGGTTCGGTTTGCTGCTTCAATAACCCGTGTATATACATATGTCCTTCAATGCCTTCTTTTGCCGCAGACCATGAAAAGACATACCAATCATCGCCCGGTATTGAGTATGAAACCAGTTCGCGTACCGAGACGTTTATTTTGACAGGTTCCATTATTCCTCCAGTAAATTCATCAGTAATGGGAACAAATGTTCATTTTTTTATTTTAGCGTATTATTATGCGCATATCAACCATCTCAAACTTCATTCTGCTGAAAGTATCCCATTACACAGTCAGAATCATCACAAACTGCTGAGCGTGGTTCAATGTAAGTGCTTTGCTGCCCGAGGAGACAAAACACCCTGCGGCAGGACCCGCAGGAAAAAAACCTTATTTAAAAGGCGGGTGATTCGGGTATTTTCGGTGACGAAGAAGCAAAAATTGTGAAATGCCGGAAACAATCGCTACAAAAGTTTCCGTCATTGCAAAATTTAACGATGCGGGTGATACGGGTAGCATACTGAGAATAAATAACTTCACAGATATAGGAATACTGAAGAGAAGAAAAACAAAAAGGAGAGCTTTTTCACTCTCCCGTTGCTTACCATCTGTTACCGCTGTGTCCGTGGTTGTTTCTGTTATTTCTCTGAGCCTTTCTTGCCCTTCTGCATTCCGGGCATCTCTGGGGCTCATTTTCGAAACCCTTTTCCTTGTAGAATGCCTGCTCACCTTCGGTAAAAACAAATTCTGTTCCGCAATCTTTGCAGATAATTGTCTTATCAGCCATTTTCCAAACCTCCTTAATTATTTTGGATTAAATATTCCTTGACACCATGCTCCAAAATAAATTAAAGAGGTTGGAGTTTGGGTGGACTTGGGGGCAATATTTAATCCAATTTTTTATCCTGAAATGGCTTCAGTAAATTCACTATAACATGGAAAAGGGAAAAATACAAGTGGAAAATTAATAAAATGATCTGCATGAAAAGACAAAAACCAACTGATTTCTGCATAATCATACCCGGGTAAAGGCGGAAATAAAAAATGCTTAGAATAGTAAAACTTCGGGTAATTAAAAATAAATACATAAAAAATAAAATAACAATGTGGGTGAATTGCAATGAGTGAATTAATCAATAATCGTGAATACAGGCGTGAAATGCTGAAGAAGCTGATAAAACGTTTACATGACGGAGAGCCCGTGGAGTCGGTTCAGAAGGATTTTCAGAAACATCTTGACGGTATTACGACTGCGGAAATAGTTGAACTGGAGAACTCGCTGGTCGCCGAAGGCATGCCCGTTGAGGAAATTCAAAGACTGTGTGACGTGCATGCAGCCGTTTTCGGTGCTTCCGTTGAAGAGATTCATGACTATAAAAAACTGATGGAAGAAGAAGGACATCCGATTGAAGTATTCAAAAAAGAAAACCGCGGAATAGAGGCTTTTATAGAAAACTCATTAAGACCTGCCCTGGAAAATTTCCGTATGGAAGGTTCCGGTGAGAATGCCGAAAAACTGCTGAAAGCGGTAAGCAGGCTCCTGGAAATTGACAGGCATTACAGCCGTAAGGAAAATCTTTTGTTCCCGTATATGGAGAAGTACGGAATTACCACACCGCCCAAGGTTATGTGGGGAGTGGACGATGAAATAAGAGCCGCAATAAAAGATGCCGTGGACAGTCTTAAAAACAGAAAGGATATGGACAATATCCCGGACAAAATAGAAAATGTAATCACCAGAGTAAAAGATATGATTTTTAAGGAAGAAAACATATTGTTTCCTATGGTTTCCGAAGTTTTCACCGAGGATGAATGGCTTACAATTTACCGGGAGAGCAAGGAGATAGGTTTCTGCTTTATTGATGACGTGGAGCAATGGAAACCCGAAAGGGTGGATGTGGAAAAGGAAGAACAGGAAAAAGGGGAAAAAGAAGCGGAAGACGGGTATATCCGCTTTGAAACGGGAATCCTGGAAATAGAAGAGCTATCAGCGATGCTGGATACGTTACCCATTGACATAACCTTTGTCGACAGGAACGATACAGTAAAATATTTCTCCCAGTCGAAGGACAGGATTTTTGCAAGAACAAAGGCCGTTATCGGGCGCAAGGTGCAAAACTGCCATCCACCCGCCAGTGTTCATGTGGTGGAGTCTATTGTAAATGACTTCAAATCGGGCAAAAAAGACAAGGAAGAATTCTGGATAAACATGGGCTCAAAATATGTTTATATCCGTTATTTTGCAGTCAGGGACAAGGAAGGAAAATATCTCGGAACCGTGGAAGTAACGCAGGATATTAAACCAATACAGGAGATCCGGGGAGAAAAAAGAATACTTGATTAAAAAAAAGTCCTGATTTGGTCAGGCAAAACCAAATCAGGACTTTTTGAGAGTGTGAAGAAAAGTCTGTAAAATAAGCTTTCTATGATAAAATATAAAATCATAGGAGGCTTTTTTATGGCAAAAAGACGAGAGCCCATGAGTGAGGGTAAAAAGAACATTATCGCA
>Ga0134099_1000216_pt1 | contig 73128 bp, 49 predicted proteins | sample 10_taG_2_FD_105482 | JGI IMG/M metagenome (GOLD analysis project Ga0134099, IMG submission 105482) | Switchgrass degrading microbial communities from high solid loading bioreactors in New Hampshire, USA - 10_41_5_180_A2 metaG | ecosystem: Engineered > Bioreactor > Semi-continuous > Anaerobic >...
CTCTCTAACCTCCTGTTGGTTTTGTCTTCACAACTCAACCATTACCAGGAGGGGGATGGCCCTTCCTGCTGCTATGCCATCCTCATTCTCGAATTTACACCATCATACTGGACACTACTCCGGGAATTCCTCCCGGCCTTGTGTTTCTCTTGAGATTTCATCATTGGATTTTCTCATTGATAGGGATTGGGCAGTGTTTTCAGATACGGATAGGATTCACCGTCGGGGATCTCCCAGGCCAAGTCCCAATAGTAGTATATATCGCCGTCCATCATTTCCGCTGTAGTCATTGGTATACCTTTCCCTGTGTCGCTTTGATTGGTGGTGTATCGGTCATAGAAACTATCCGTTATTTCTGGTGATCCAAAGCCAATATATCCTACCAAACCTCCTGTATCGGAAGATCCGGAAACTCGGCCGACAGCGTAGGTTCTCATGATGATAGCGGCTCTGCTGCTTTGGCTTAGTCTGCCCACCAAACCGCCTACACCATCGGCTCCATTCACTGCCCCCTTTGCGAAACAATCCATGATGATACTGTCCACGGCGTATCCCACCAACCCGCCGCCGCCGCGCAATCCATGGCTCGAATATGTCCGAATAACGTAACCGGCAGCATAGCATTTCATCACAGTTGATTCCTCGAGTCTACCGATCAGGCCTCCTACGTTTATGGAACTGGTTGTCTCTACGTCGGCGTAACAGTACTCAACTTCTCCATACTCTAGATATCCCAATAATCCCCCTGCGTAGTCTCTAGCATCGACTGTTCCCTGAGCGTGACAGCGCTCGATCTGCAAATATTGCCCATATCCGATCAAGCCGCCAGCCCTTCGTACTCCCCTGACTTGCACTTCGGCGGAGCAGAACCTCACCACGCTGGCGTTCGCGCTGCCAACTAGCCCGCCTGTCCAGCTTTCTCCACTGACTGTTCCCGTCACGGTGCAGTTTTCCACAACCGAATTGTCGGCTGTTCCAATCAGAGCGCCCACAAAAGAACCATCCGGTATATCGACGTTTTCCAGGTGAAGGTTCTTGACCACGGCATTGTCAATGTATCCAAAGAGTCCGACGTGTGGGGTGGCTTGGAGATCAGCTATCTCGCTCGTTAAGTTTTTGATTGTATGGCCACCTCCATCGAACGACCCTGTGAATTTGCCACGGTAGACACCGATTGGATTCCAATTCCAGCCGTCCAGATCAAGATCATTGACGAGGATAAAATGCTTGTCCAAGAAGAACCGCACTTTATCGAGCTGTTCTGCGGTGGCGATCTCGTAAGGTGCCGATTCCGATCCAACCCCGCCGTCGAAGGCCGTGGTTGTGGCGGTAAATTTGAAGCCGCGGCCGCCGTGGTCAAATGTAATGCTCGCTGGCTCGAAACTGAAGTGCTCACTCACAGGTGTCACTGTGATGATGCCGAAGAGCCCGGAAAATGACCACATGCCGCTGCTGTCGGTCACTACCGCATTTGCTCGGTTGTCTTTGGTGCGCCTTTTCCTGTATCACTTTGTCCAGTGGAAATGGTCCCGGAGACAGTGCATTCTTCAACCACCGATTCCCAGGCCGACCCAGCCAAAGCGCCAATATAATCATTGCCAAATATTGTCTACATTCTCCAGATTCAGGCCGCTGACACTGGCTTGATACAAGTAGCCGAAGAGCCCTAAGTAATCTGCCTCAGGATCAGTGATCTTAAGGTTGCTGATTGTATGTCCGCCGTCAAAAGTAAAAGCTTGGAAATACTAGGATGGATTCAGATTCTTCAGATGTCATGGCAAAACCTTTGCTTTTGCGCATGAGATTATGTTAATTCTTTTCAGGCTCCATCCATGCTCGACTGGGAGATCATGATAAACACTCTCCACTGTCGGATAGACTCGCAGCTCCAGCTTCCGAGGAAAACCAAACCGCCTCAAGGCCACGTGCCACAGATCGCCGGTGGTGAACCAGTCGGCGATCAGCCTCTCTTCGTGGTAGATTTCCGCCCGATCACCCTGGTAGTCGATCTGCAGGAACAGATCATGAACCTTGTCCAGGTCTTTGGCATTGATTGTGATCTCATATGCCTTGTATTGTCCGTCTTCTCCGCCTGTGCCAAGATAGGTAAACTTAACCTCGCATTTGGCCTGGGTGAAGGCCACCATCTTAGACCGGCGGGCCCCATCAGGCAAGTAATAGATGATTTCCTCCGCAGGCTTTTGCGACACGGCAAAGATCTCACCGTTGTCTTCGTACAAAATGCAGTCAGCGATAACCAGCCTGTCGCCGAACTTGTACGCCCGCTCTGCTTCCTGATGCTTTAGGGTGATCACACAGCCCGGCTCCTTGCGGTAATGATACCAAGGTTGGTGATCGGTGTAAAATACATAGTACTTGCCAAGCCTGCAGAGGAGCGACGCATTGGTGCGCAAAAGAAGCGCATTGCCCATCCGCAGGTGGTATGGAATCACCAGGCATTCGCCGGGGGCAATGTCGATGTGCTCCAGGGTGATCTTGTCATCCCCCAGATCGATGCTGCAGCTCCAGTCTTTGTGAGCTTTCATGACCCGCTTGCGCTGGTGGTTGTTGATGAACAAAAACCCTTCCCCGGTTTCATGGTTGTGCCGGACAGCAGCCCGCACTGTCTCCAGATCCTCCGGCGACTGGGGCTGGATATCCGGCAGATAAGCGTCTGCCGGGGCAAGAATTTCCTGAAAGTCGTTGATGAAGAGATGCAGCTTTTTCAGCTTACCGTAAGAAGCGTTAAGCAAACCCGATTCCCGGATGCAGGCCTGGAAATCGTAACTCTTAACGGGATAATCGTTATAATACCCGGTGGCTTTGGACTCCTGCAGAGTTGAGTACCGCCCGTCGGGGTTGTATCCGCCGTGGTACATGTAATACCCGATAAGATTGGCGCCGGAACCAAGGGCGCACAAGGCCTGGGCTTCCGTATCTTCGGGATATGGGCAAGGCCGCCTGTGAGCGGTCACCTGGAGCCCACCGCCCAATTCAGCGGTGAGGTACGGGGCATGCAGGCCTTTATCCCCTGCGTTGGCACCTGCCAATGCATCGCCCTGAGCCAGATCCGAACCGATGTTTTGATCATCGTAAAAGGGCTTGAACAAAAACTGGGGCGATGCCGGCAGTTCCTCTGTATGCTGAGCCCAGGGGGCATCCACATAGCCGCCGTAAACAGGCAGCGTCTCGTTCTCCAGGACATAAGCCCCACCCCAGGCGGTCACGGTGTAGTATGGCACAACAAAGCCGAGTTCCTGGGCCATTTGTTTCAGGGTGCGGAGATGTTCCAGCCCTTCTGCTTTGGTCTTGGGGCGCTGGTAGCAGTGGCCGTATTCATTTTCAATCTGGATGCCGATCACCGGCCCTCCGTCCTTGCACATCATGCCCTGGGCTTGTTCCGCCAGCTTCGACCAGTAACGGCGCACATGGGCCAGATACCGTGGATCGTTCTGCCGCAGGGGGAACCCGCCCTGAACCAGCCAGTCGGGGAAACCGCCGTTGCGGCATTCGCCGTGATTCCACGGCCCGATCCGCAGCCACACCGGCATCTCCAGTGCTCTGCAGGTTTCCAGAAAACGCCGCAGATCCCGGGAGCCGGTGAAGTCCCACTCGTTCTCCTTTTCTTCATGGTGAATCCAGAAAACATAGCTGGAAACGATAGTGATGCCGCCTGCCCGCATTTTGAGGATCGCTTCCCGCCACTCGTCAGGATGCCAGCGGGAAAAGTGGAACTCCCCCATCACCGGCAGGATCGGCCTGCCGTTCTTCAGCAGATACCTGCTGTTCACCTCATAGCGATCACCGTTTTGGGCTTCACCTGCCATCGGCAGCACAACCGGCTGACGGGTGTTTCCGCTGATGCGAAAATACATAGCCAGACCTCCCTGTACGCCCCACACCATCCGCTACAGCTCGATCTCATTCAAAGCCTGAAGCACCACAGGCATGGACTGCTTCCAATTGTGGGGATACTGTTCCGAAACCTCGAAAGCCAAACGCCGCCCGTCGGGCGCTCCCTGCCGCACTAGTTCGGCAACCAGATTCTTCAGCTCCTTTGGCGGTAGTTCATAATTCGCCACATTGATATTCACCCAGAACAGCTTTTCCGGCCAGGCCGCCCGGCACTGTTCCAGAGTCATGTCCCCTTCAGGCGGTGGGGTCAGGGATTCGATCAGATCAATAGGTGCCCCGGCGATGTGATCCCGGCAGCTGGCGAGCTTGCCGTCGTAATGGGTGCCCACGATCTTGCCGCTTTGCTGCAGGATCGGGAAGAGCTCCTTGTACACTGGTACGTGATACTGAGCGAAGCGCGCCGGCCCCATGGTTTCCGCTGTAAAGTTCTCCAAGACTGAGACAAAGCGGCCCGGGCCTGCGGCAATCAATTCCACCTTTCGGCGAAAACCTGCCAGCAGGGCGTCATAAAGCTCAGCCAGTTCCGACTCGAAATCAAAGAGGTGATAGGCAAAGTTCTCCAAGCCTACATAATCCACAAGGATGGTCTGGAGCGGTGTGCGGCCGGCGGCAATCAAAGCAATGCCGTAGGGCTTGATCTGCTCCTGCTTGGCCAGAAAGCCTGCGTAATCCGGCTCATACTCGGTGTGCCGGGCAATGTAGGTCATCACCCGGTAGTCATCCTGCGTTTTCAGCCAGTACTTCTGTGTCCATCCATCTTCCGCAATCGTGAATATTTCCCCAACCGGGGTGACCATGGCGCTGCGGGTGAACTTGCGGCCGTTCTCCGTATATGATTCCTGCTTGAATTCCACATCTTTATGGATCATCTTTACGGAAGGCACCTGCCAGGTCACTCCCAAGCCAGCTTCGAGCAAAGGCTGCCAGGCAGGGTCGTTTTGAGTGTGGCGCCACTCGTTCTGGTAGATTGTGTACGGAATCCGATCCGGTTTCTCACCTGACCAAAAAGCTTCCAAACGTTCGTGGATGTTCATAGAAAACCTCCTTCACTTACCCTTCCAATGGGCAAAAGAATTTGCAGCGGCCGGCAGGCAGGATCGCGATCAGTCTCCCGTCCCTGTAAGTGTACTGTACCCAACTAGCTTCCAAGGGCTGGCCGTTGACGGTTACTCCCAAGATTTCCGGTGCCTCAAGCTCCAGCTCCGCTTCAGTGTTGAAGGGAACGGTGAAGTTGTATTCAATCCCTCCATCCACGTACCGCCAGCCGCTTTCAATGCGTCCCGCCGCTGAATTGAGCACCGCATGGGCGTACTCCAGTCTCCGGTTGGGCTGGGGTGCCAGCCGGAACCTCCGGAACCCCGGATAAGCTTCGATTGGATTAATCCCGCACATGTTGCGGTACATCCACTCCGCGATCGAGCCGTAGCAGTAGTGGTTGAGCGAGTTCATCCCCAGCTCGCCGAACCGGCCGTTAGGCAGAAGCGAATTCCAGCGTTCCCAGATGGTCGTGGCTCCCAGCTTCACCGCATAGAGCCAGCTGGGGAACTCTTCGTTCAAGAGCAGCCGGTAAGCTATGTCATTGTACCCGTTTTCCGAGAGCACCCGGCAGAGATATGGTGTACCCACAAAGCCCGTCTTGAGATAATAGTTGTTTTCCTTGAGCAGTTCGACCAGAGAGGCGAGAATCCGTGGACGCACCGTATCTGGCACCAAGTCCATGAACAGAGGTAGGATATGGGCTGTTTGCGTGTTCACCGCCATCCGGCCTCTGGGAGTGACGAATTCATCACAGAAAGCTTGCTTCACTTCCTGTGCCAGCTGCTCATATTCCCGGGCAAGCTCTTCTTTGCCCAGAACCCGGGCGGCTTTAGCCACCAACCCCGCTGAATAAGCATAATATGCGGTTGCGATCAGATCCGTGGGGGTGCCGCCCTCGCGGCTGAACTCGCCCTTGCCGTCCAAGGCCAGCCAGTCACCGTAGTGAAATCCGCTGTCCCAGAGCCGATCACCGTCGTCCAGGCTCTTGATGTGTTCCACATAGGCGATCATACTCTCCAGCTGCCGTTCCAGGACAGCCCTATCCCCATAGTGGAGATAGAGGTTCCAGGGGATCACCGTTGCCGCTTCAGACCAGGCAGCCGATCCGTTTTGTTTCAAGCGGAAGGTAGGTACAAAATCCGGCACCTTGCCGCCGAGGCTCTTTTGCTCCAGAGCCAAGTCATACAAGAACTTGCTGAAGAAAGCATCACAGTCCATGTTAAAGCAGGCGGTTCCGGAAAACATCTGGGCATCGCCGGTCCAACCCATACGCTCATCCCGCTGCGGACAATCGGTGGGCACATCCAGGAAGTTGCCTTTTTGGCCCCACAGGGCGTTCAAAAACAGCCGGTTGACCAGCTGGTTGGAGGTCTCAATGGTTCCGATCTGCTCAAGATCGGAATAGACCACATGGCCGGTGAAATCCTCAATGTTCAGTTCTCCCGGCCAGCCTTCCACTTTTACATAGCGGAACCCGTAGAAAGTGAAATGAGGGTGAACCTGAGCCGGATTGCCGTCGGATATATAGGTGAATTCGGCTTTGGCGCTTCTTAAGTTTTCCTGAGAGAAGCAGCCGTCCTGCAGCGCCTCACCGTACTGGAGGAAGATTTTGGCACCCTGAGGTGCATGCACTTTAAAACCGACCCAGCCAACCATGTTCTGGCCCATGTCCAGCACTGTCTCCCCTTTGGGGGTATGGATCAGCTGCACGGGTTTGAGCTGTTCCTTGATCCGCACCGGCAGGCTGCGCCGTTCCTGCAGGCGGGAGTAACCCAAATCGATGACGCGGACTGCTTCCCAGCCGCTGTCATCCAATTCCGGCGCGGACCAGCCCGGCAGGTAGAGATTGGCATCCTGCACTTCGCCGTTATATATACTGCTCTCCAAGATATGGGATGGTTTGGCCTTCCAGCTGTGATCAGAACAGATCACCTCAGTGGTGCCGTCGCGGTAGTCTACCACCAGTTCGCAGATCAAGGCGAAACGATCTCCGTAGATTTCTTTAGCATTGGCTTTAAACGTAAAGCGGCCCTTGTACCAGCCGTTGCCGAGCAGCACCCCAACCGCGTTTTCTCCCTGCAGCACATGCCTGGTGACATCAAAGGTCTGGTACTGCATCCAGTTGTCGTAGCTGTTGCAGTAAGGAGTGAAGTACTCCTCCCCTACTCGCTGGCCGTTGATTTCAGCCTCATACAGCCCCAGGCCGCAGATGTAGAGCCTGGCTTGCTTGATCGGCTTGGTCAGCGCGAACTTTTTCCGCAGCCAGGGATGGATTTCTTTGTCTTCCCAAGCGGGTGTGATCCACTTCGCCTGCCAGGGTTCACCCATTTTCGCCGTTTCAAACCAGGCCACGGGGCTCTCCACCTCGCCGCAGTCGGTCCACACTTTTACCTGCCAGTAATAGCGGGTGCGGGGTTTCAGGGTAATCGGCAGCGGATAGCCGATACTGTCGATGTCCTCCCGCTTGCCGCTGTCGTGGATTGTCTGCCGGAAATCCGGGTCCAGAGCCACTTTGATCTGGCAAGCTTCCTGAGTTTTCGCTGTATCCGATTCCAGCACCCAGCTCAACCAGGGCTGTTCCAGGACGAACCCTAAAGGATTTTCTATTCTATTGCACCGCATTCTGGTAATCTCCACACCCGATTCTCCTCTCAATTCCGTTCGGCTTTTCATGCAGATTAGATTTTGCTGTAAAAATACGGCTTATAGTATTTTGTTTCCTGTTCGGTATGGCAATTGCTCAATAAAAAAAGTGACGTCAACGAAATGCTAATTGACGTCACTTTTGCGTTAAACACTATTAGTCAGCTTGTGCCGGCAGCAGCTGCAGGAGTGCCGATCAGCTGTCCCCCAGCTTAAAGAACTCGATCTGCTGCTGCAGTTTGGCGGCCATATTGGTCAGCTCTTGGGCAGAGGCTGCAATCTCTTGAATGGTGGCCGCCTGCTCCTCGGTGCTGGAAGCAATCTCATGGCCGCCCACATTCGCTTCTTTAATGCCCTTGAGAATCTCCTGCATCTCTTGGACAACATTATCAACAGCCCTGAGGATATCCTGGAGCATCTCTTCACTTGTTTCCATCACCTTCAGGGCGTTATCAACCCGCTGCGATTCCTCATGCACTTCAGCCACGGCATCGGCAATTGCCCGCTGGGTTTGCTTGATCAGCTGGGTAATGTCGGCTGTGGCGGCAGAGGATTCTTCCGCAAGCTTCCTTACTTCATCGGCGACCACTGCAAATCCGCGGCCGTGCTCGCCGGCCCGGGCAGCTTCGATCGCAGCGTTCAAAGCCAGCAGATTGGTTTGATCGGCGATATCATTGATGGTGTTGACAATGACCCCGATCTTTTCCGAACTTTCGCTGACCACCTGCATTTTTTCCACCAGTTCGGAAGTGCCCTGTTTAAGCTTCTGCATTTCGGTGGCAATCTCGTTCAATGCCTGTTCGCCTTTGGAGGCATCGGCTGATATCCTGTTAGCCGTTTCATTCATGGACTGGGCATTGATATGCATCTGATCCAGAGTTGTGGAGAATTCATTGGTGGTGCTGGCCACTTCTTCGATCGACGCGCTCACTTCTTCCGATGCCGCCGCCATTTCAGCGCTGGTCACCGTCAGAGTGCGCACCGCATCCGCCATCACTTCCAGCACTCTGCGCACGTTTTCCATAGTGCGGTTGATATCCTGGGCAGCCTTGCCCACTTCATCATGGTGCTTGACCGTGACCGTACGGGTCATGTCGCCTTGGGCAACGGCATCCATGACTGCCTGGACATTCTTAAGCGGCCTGGCGATCATGCGCCCGATCAAAACGGCCAATACCACACCGGCAACCATAAAGCAAATGGTGGACACCAGCAGTGTAATACCCAGGCGCTGGACATCAGCAAGCATTTCCTTCTCCAAGGATCCCACCATCAAAGCCCAGCCTGTATTGCCGATGGGAACTGAAGCCACTAACGTGTTACCCAGTTCAGGGTGCTCATATGTGACGATCTGAGCCCGCTGCAGCCCTGCTTCCGCCACAGCGGCGCCTAAAGAAGCATATACACTATCCGGGTCAAAGATGTTCACTTGATCAAGGACATATTGGTGGTCTTTGTGAGCCAAGAACGTTCCGTCAGGCCCCACAATGGCGGCCCAACCATATTCGCCTACACCCAGCCGCATGATCACGTCGGTCAAGAACGTGCTGTTCTTGCGGCCGATCAAGGCGCCGATCACCGTTTCGCCGCGCATGATGGGCACGGCTACCATGATCACCTGATCGTTGGTGACACGGCTGATTAGAATATCAGAAATGGCCGGTACACCCGTCAGAGCTTTTTGCACATAATCCCGATCACTGAGGTCAGCCATGGTCCCGTCGGCATAATAAGCCATCCCTGAAGGGCTGACGACGGCCAATTCCAGGAAATTGGGCATCTTCTCCAAATACTCCGTCAGTGTCAGCCGCTGGACGAAGGATCCCATGGCCTCCAAGCTCTGCTGGAGTGAAATTGCCTCCAAGACTTCTGTTTCCGTCCGCATTTCACTTTCAAGGCACTTGGCAGCCTGAGTCGCATGGGTGATCAGCGTAACTTCAACCTGTTCCAATACCAAATTGGATGTATACAGGTACCCGAATATGCTCAAACCTGCTGCAACCAGCAGTACCAAAGCGCCGGTAAAGAGGGCTATTTTTGCTCCAATACTCATCCGGCCGATCATAGACATTTCCCCCCCAACAGTCTGCGTTTGCATCACTTCCGTTTGGTTAAGTTTAATTCAACAAAAAACGGGGAAATCCTACTTGTTTCGAGTCTAAAGTAGATTTTTATTAAAGGGAATTGTCCACTGAAGCCGAAATGTTAATCCTACACGGTTTTTGCCAATATCTCTGTGACAAGGAGTTGATACTTGTGCTGAAAAAACCCCTCAACCCCACATGGAACCTGGAAAACATTTTTCCCGGCGGCAGTGAATCGCCGCAGTTCGCCGCCTATCTGACCGCACTGACGGCAGAAATAGCGGATCTGAAAGGCCAAGTGGAAGCCTTGAGCCCCCTTGCCCAACCCCCCCAGTGGGAACAGGCAATCAGCCAGATTCAGAATGTCATGGTGCAGCTCCGCCAGGCCAGTGCATTCATCAGCTGTTTGACGGCACAGAATGTCAACGACATGAAGGCCAAGCTGCTGAGCGGCCGGGTAAGGGAAATCGGCGCTGAACTCAGCACCGTCCTTACAGCCTTTGACGAGCGCCTGAAGCGCTTCCCCGAAGGGCAGTGGCAGGAGTTTTTGCGCCAGCCCCAGTTCAATGATCTTGCCTTTGCCCTTAATGAAAGGCGCCTGCGGGCCAACAACCGCCTGGACGCCGATCGGGAAAACCTGGCCAATGATCTGGCCATTGACGGGTATCACGCTTGGAGCGACTTGTACTATACCATCGTCGGCCGGATCAACATTGATGTGGAAGTCGACGGTGCCAAGAAGGCCGTTTCACCGGGGCAGGCTGCCAATCTTCTGGCTCACAAGGACCGTTCCGTGCGCCAGCAGGTGTTTGCCAAGTACGAGCAGGCTTGGGCGGACAATGCAGAGCTTTTGAGCAACTGCCTCAACCACATCGCCGGTTTCCGCCTCAATCTGTACCGGCACCGCAAATGGGACGATGTTTTGCAGGAGCCCTTGGAGATCAACCGTATGTCTCCCAAGACCTTGGAGGCAATGTGGGATACGATTACCAAGGGTAAGGGGAAAATCGTCCAGTATTTTAAGCGCAAGGCTGAACTGTTGGGCGTGGACCAGCTGGCCTGGTATGATCAGGACGCACCCTTAACCTTGTCCGCGGCTCCTCAGGCCGAGGCCCAAGCAAGCATGGATTACGATCAAGGGGCTGAGTTCATTGTGACTCAGTTTGCCAGCTTCGATCCGTATCTGGCCCAGTTCGCCGCTTCTGCTTTGGAAAACCGCTGGGTGGAAGCGGAAGATCGCCCGGGCAAACGAGCCGGCGGTTTCTGCACTAGTTTCCCCGAATCACGGCAGTCGCGGATTTTCATGACTTACAGCGGTACTCTGTCCAATGTAGCGACCCTGGCCCATGAGCTCGGCCATGCCTACCATCAGCACGTGATGGACGGCCTGCCGCAGCTGAACCAGCGCTACGCCATGAACGTGGCCGAGACCGCCTCCACTTTCGCCGAGCTTTTGGTGGCCGATGCCGCCATCAAGACCGCCGCTTCACCCCAGCAGCGGTTGATTCTGCTCGACGACAAAATAGGGCGCACCGTGGCTTTCTTTATGAACATCCACGCCCGGTTCCTGTTTGAAACCCGCTTCTATGAACGGCGCAAACAGGGCTTGGTCAGCGTGGATGAACTCAATGAGTTGATGCTCAACGCGCAAAAGGAAGCTTATTTGGACAGCCTGGCTCAGTATCATCCCTATTTCTGGGCCTCCAAACTGCATTTCTACATAACCGGCACACCGTTCTACAACTTCCCCTACACCTTTGGGTACCTTTTCAGCCTCGGCATCTATGCCCGGGCTCAGGCGGAAGGGCCGGCCTTCGCGGACAAATACCGGGCGCTCCTGAGAGATACAGGCCGGATGCAGGTGGAAGATCTGGCCAGAAAGCATCTCGGCGTGGATCTGACTCGGCCAGATTTCTGGCAGGATGCTGTAAACTTGGCCTTGGCCGATGTTGACCGGTTCTTGGCCGAACGTATATAGTCTATCTTCTGAATGTGAGGTTCTCACCGATCCCGTCTAGGACATCACCGGCAATCCTGCTGACATAACGGCGGTTTTTGGTTATCATAAGGGTGACCAGATCTATTTTCACCTTTGCTATTTGGGGATCCAGCGGCGGAAAGGTGATCGTCCCCGAAACACTGTCCCCATGGCCCTTGCCGATTGGGTCTGGCAGATTGCCGGTATAGTCCAGGGCGGCATATTCGCTGCCTTCGGGATCAATGAGCTTGGCCTCCATGGGCAGCATCTGAATCGGCATTCCTTTATTGCTCAAGGTGATGGTCAGGACTGTCTTGTCCGGAAGCAGCTCAACTTTTGCGTCTTTCAGCTCGAGCCGGGCACAGCCGCTTAAGATCAACGCCAACATCAGAATGGCAGCCAACCGGAATTTATTCATGTGCATTACCTCCCTCTGTTTCAATAGCACAAATACAGGCAGATCTCCTGCCGATAATCCAGGAGGTGTTCCCCAATGGAGCGGTATCATACATTGGTATTAGTCAAGCCGTCTGCCGTGCAGCGGGGCTTGTGCGGAGCCATCTTGCAACGGTATGAGCAGGCAGGCCTTAAACTTGTCAAGATTAAGCTTGAGCAGTTCCCAGCAGAGGTGTTTGCCGAACTGTACCGGGAGCATCAAGGCAAAGATTTCTACCCACAATTGGTTCAGCACATGAGCTCAGGCCCAGTCTGTGCCTTTGTGCTGGCAGGCCCCAAGGGAATTGTGGAAAAAGTGCGGGCTGTGAACGGCGCCACCAACCCTGCAGCAGCACTGCCTGGGACCATCCGGGGCGACTATGCTGTATCCATGGACCCGGACAACATTGTTCACGCGTCCGACTCCTATGCATCCGCAGCCAGGGAAATTGCAATATTCTTTCCTGAACTGCGAATCACACAAAACGAATAATACTTACATTTTCCTACCCACGGCAAAAGGAATTTGATATATGGTTAGTGAATTGGTTATTATCGAGGGAGCAACACTAACCAGTTTCCTAGGAGGGTTACCATGCGTGCCAAAAGCCTGGCTCCAGGTTGGATCCGAGCGATTGTGGCCTGCATGCTCGGAGTTGTCTATCTTTTGGTATGGCTTGCCGGCGGTACAAGCAGTGCTGTTCCCCACCTCTTCTATGTTCCCATCATCTTATCTGCACTGACTTTGTCGTGGAAGGAATCTCTGGCTACAGCCATAATCAGCGGTCTCCTGCTGTCCAAATGGACGATGCCGCTCAGTCGTTCTCCCCTTATTTACCAGACAACGGCCAACTGGGTTGTCCGCTTGACTTCCTTCACTGTCATTTCGCTGTGGACAGGAATCGTCACGACACTCCTGGACCGGCAGTCCAAGAGATTCCAAGCTCAGATCAACGAATTTACCCAGCTGAACAGGGCAACCCTGCTTGCGTTGGTGGACCTTACGGAACTCCGGGACAGTTCGGTAACGGGCAAACACGTCTACCGCCTCCACCACTATGCCGATCTGCTCACCAAACACTTCAACTTTGCACCCAACCAACGGGCAATCATTTCCTGGTCCATCGCTTTTCACGATATCGGGAAGGTGGCGGTGCCGGACAGCATCCTCAACAAGCCCGGGCCTCTAACTGAGGCAGAATGGGAGATTATGAAGCAGCATCCTCTGGACGGTGCCAATATCATCGATACCATCAGCAAACGGGTGAACATCACTGACCCTTATGTTTCGGAATTCCTCTAGGTCACCCGGAATATAGTATTGTACCATCATGAACGGTATGACGGGAAAGGTTACCCAATCGGCCTCAAGGGCGACCAGATACCGCTTTATGTGCGCATTGCCTCACTGTGCGATGTTTACGACTCGCTGCGGAGCGAACGTCCTTACAAGCGCGCTTTCTCCCACGAGGAAGCGAAGGAGATTATCACCAGCGAATCAGGAACCCGGTTTGACCCGGCGGTTGTGGAAGCATTTACAAAACTCGCCGACGAGTTTGACAAAATCTGGGCCACTTACAGCGAACCGGAGCATGATTACGCTCAAGCCAATGTCAGCTGAAAATGGAGGAATTGGATTTTGATGAACAGTCTGGAAGCAGCCGAAGTATGCAAGAGCTACGGCGGCAGGATGGTGGTTGATCACATTTCCTTTCAAGCCCAAGCCGGACAAATCCTCGGCCTGCTGGGCCCGAACGGAGCTGGGAAGACAACAACCATTCGCATGATCATGGGGATCACCGCCCCCGACAGCGGCCGTGTCAATTTTACTTATGACGGCCAACGGATGGAGGGCGTGCCGCGGCACCTCATCGGCTACCTGCCTGAGGAACGGGGTTTATACAAAGATGCCAAGGTTATGCAGCTTTTGGTTTTCCTCGCGGGGCTGAAAAACATCCCCGCCCATGAAGCCAAAGCCAAGGCCCGCATGTGGCTGGAAAAGCTGGACCTTGCCGGTTATGCCAATGCGAAAGTGGAACAGCTTTCCAAGGGAATGGCCCAGAAGATCCAGCTGATTGCCGCCATCATCCACGAACCGAAATATATTATTTTGGATGAACCCTTTTCCGGGTTGGATCCGGTCAATCAAGACCTGATCAAGGCGGAAATCCGCAGTCTGGCTGCGCAGGGAGCAGTGATTCTGCTGTCCAGCCATCAGATGAACATCGTGGAAGAACTGTGTGATCAAATCTTTCTGATTAATGGTGGAAAAAAGGTGGTTTCCGGCACACTGCGGGAGATCAAGGAAAGTTACGGCAGCTACCGCGTCCAAGTTGAGTCTGCCCATGGAGTGGAACAGCTGGCACGCCTGCCTTTGATCGAGGATGTGCAGCGCCTGGGCGATACCAGGTGGGTGCTGAACCTGAAAGACGGCATAACCCCGGAGGAGTTCCTGCGCAGCATCCCTGAAGGCTGCCGCTTTGACGAGCTCCAGATCGTGCGCCCGTCACTGCACGACATTTTCGTCAAGATTGCCACCGGGGGTGAAAAGCAGTGAGCAATACGTGGAAAATCGCCAAGTGGGAAGTGCTGCGCAATCTCACCAACAAGCAGTTTATCATCGGCCTATTGCTCACACCCCTGATCATGGTGGCCTTTATTGCTTTCCCCCTGCTCCTTAACCACTTCAACAAGCCTGAGCAGGTGGTGTACCAGGTGGTGGATTACGCACAGGTGATGCCTCTGCTGCAGGAAGCAGTGCCGGAGCACATTGTGCTTGAAGCAGCCGCCCAAAGGGAGGCCGCCCTCGCTGCCGTCCAGGCGGGGGAAGCTGACGGCTACCTGATGTTGAGCCAGGAGTTTCTGCTGACCGGGTACGCAGAGCTGCATTATGATAAAATCAGCCAATCTGCTTTTGAAAAGCTGAATGCCGCCCTGACGCGGGTCCTGCAGCAAAAACGCTTGGAGCTATCACAGTTGAGCCCGGCACAGCTGCAGTTTCTCACTGCCCCGGCGGCACTGGAGACCATCGCTGTCAACGAGGTGAAGGCCCTCGACAGCAATGAGATCATCGTCTCGGCAGTGGCTGTGCTCTTGATTTACATCCTGATCTTCACATCCGGCAGCATGCTGATGTTGAGCGCCCTGCAGGAGCGCCGGGACCGGATGGCCGAGGTAATCCTCAGTTCTGTCCGGGCCGTTGATCTGATGCAGGGGAAGATCATCGGGCATTTCCTTCTGGGTGTGATCCAGCTCGCCTTTTGGATCACACTGGCTCTGCCCGCCGTTGTCATACTGACAGATTTTCCGCTCTGGGAAGCTATTTCGGCATCCAACATGCCGCTGATCATCTTTTTCGGCCTGCTGGGCTATCTGCTCACAGCGGCCATGTTCGTCGGGTTGGGTGCCACGATGGAAGACATGCAGAGTGCCGGCAACTCCCAGGGCTTGGTGATCATGCTGCCGACCTTGTCGTTTATATTCATCGCCCCGGTAGTTCAAAACCCCAATGGAGTTGTGGCGAAGTTTGCCAGCTACTTCCCCTTCACAAGCTGGGTGATCTTGACCGTCCGCGACGCCATTGCTCCGGTCTCGCTCGGGGAAATCGCCGTCAGCTCAGCGATCTTAATCCTTACGACAGTGATCGTGATCCGGATCGCCGCCAAGGTATTCCGGGTCGGCATGCTGATGTACGGTAAAAACGCCACTCCTCGGGAGATCTGGAAGTGGCTGCGTTATAAAGAGATGTAAACCGGCTTTTCCATGCTGGTAGGAGGATAGGCCGCTCTGACGGGCGGCTTTTTTTGTTAAGCGATAAATAGACCGAACTGGCGGAAAGGGTTGGGATCACCCTGGCCGCTCTCTGCCGGGAGCTCAAATGTCAGCCCGGCGATATCCTGGAGTATGTTGAACCGGGGCTCAATCAGCTGCCGGCAGGACAATGCTGACTCTTGTGCCCACATCCTCACGGCTGAGGATTTCCATATGCCCGCCGTGACGTTCGACAATCCATTTGGCAATTGACAATCCCAGCCCGGTGCCGCCGGTGGCCCGGGCGCGGGATTCATCAGCCCGGAAAAACCGCTCGAACACATGAGGCACTGCTTCCGGCGGAATGCCGATGCCGTTGTCTTGGACGATCATCCGGGCTTTATCATACTCCCGGCTGACCATGATCTTGATCTTGCCTCCCGGCGGGGTGTACTTGATGGCGTTGTCCACCAAAATCCGCAAAGCCTGCTTGATCAGACCCGCATCCCCCTCCGCAAACACCGGCTGGGTATCGATGGTGAAATCACGGCCGCCGTCGATCATTTCCGTCTCCTTGTAAACTGCCGCGGCGATATCCTGCAAGTCCAAGCGCTCAATATTCAGGGGCATCCGGTTGCTGTCGCCCCTGGCCAGGAACAGCAGCTGCTCCACCAGTTCCTTCATGTTCGCCGTTTCTTCCTTGATAGCGTCAATCGATTCCTGCAGAGCTTTTTCATCGTACTTGCCCCACCGGTCCAGCAGATTGACATAGCCTTGGATGGCAGCGATTGGGGTCCGCAGCTCATGGGAGGCGTCGGAGACGAACCGGGCTTGGGCGCGGTAAGATTCATTGATCCGGTCCAGCATCTGGTTGATGGCCTGCGCCAGCCCCTTCAGCTCATCCTGGGTAGTTTCGATGTCGATGCGAGTATCGAGCCGGGCGGCATTGATCCCCTCGAGCTTGCCGGCGAGCTGCCTCATTTCTTCGACAGTGAACGGCCCCCGCTGCACATTCAGGCTTTGGGCCTGTCTTGCCAGTTCTGTAAGTGGGGTCAATGTCTCCCGGATCTGCCGGATCCCGGAGAAGAACCTGCTGACCAGCGTGGTCAGCTCCATAACCAGCAGAATGGCGAAGAGAAATATGACCGGCCGGACGACAGGCTCCAGGCTGATCGTCAACCCCCAGGCACTGCCGTTTTGGGCGAATTCCACCCGGTAAGCCAGCTGCTCCGCCATTTTCTGGAGATTCGGCCACCTAAGCGGCGGTGACTGAATCCTGAATCCACGGGTAAAACCTGCCGTCTCGTCAGCTACTGCCCGCTGCAAAAACTCGGGGAGGACAAGGCCTTTCGGATCCGTATCCAGCTTATCAACAGAGATCCCCGAAACACTGAGCAGCTCATCGGCCGCCAGCGATTCGATGTCTTGAAGGTAAGGCGCAACTGCCGCCAGTTTTTGCTCACCGTAGGAAACCATCAGGATGAATGCGGCGCACAAGAGCAGGATGTTCAGTGAAATAAAAAAAGACAGCAGCCACAGCCACATTTTGATGTTGAGCCGGGCTGCGATGGAAAAGCGCAGCTTGCTGCGGCGATCGTTCTTAGTTTGCCCTTTGCTACTCATCGCGGATTACATACCCCACTCCCCGTACGGTGGCAATCAGCTTGGTGCCGAACCGCTCGTCAATCTTGCTGCGGAGAAAGCGGATGTACACGTCCACCACGTTGGTTTCTCCTGCGTAATCGTATCCCCAGACTTTCTCCAACAGTGTTTCCCTGGACATGACCAGGCCTTTGTTCTCCAGCAGGTGCTGCAGCAGGTCAAACTCCCGCTTGGTAAGGTCAATCGGTGTTTCACGGTACAGGCACTGCCGCCGCCCCACATCAAGGCGCAGATCCCCCACTGTCAGGACTCGGGTTTCGCTGAGCACGCCAGTCTTGCGCAAGGCGGCGCGGATCCGGGCCAGCAGCTCTTCAATGGCAAAAGGCTTGGTGATATAATCATCGGCACCGCTGTCCAACCCCGACACTTTGTCGATGACGCTGTCCCTGGCGGTAAGCATGATTACCGGGACGGAAGAACTGCGCCTTAACCGCCGCAGCACTTCCATCCCGTTCAAACCCGGCAGCATTATGTCAAGGAGGATCAGATCGAACTGACCTGATTCGGCAAGCTCCAAACCGGTGCGGCCGTCAAAAGCCTTGGCGACTTCATAACCTTCGTGAGTCAGTTCCATTTCGATAAAGCGGGCAAATTTCTCCTCGTCCTCAACAACCAGTATGCGTGCTGCCATCTAATCCTCCCCCATGCGGCCTCCGACTGCTGCGGCCGCGTTATTTTCCATTCGGCTCGTTCTCATAGACCCGGTACTTGAAATTGAAGAACAGGCCGAGCACCCCAAGAATTATGACAATCCATGGGCAGAACAGGGTGAACACAATCATGAGTGTAAGGGGAACCTTGACCTTTGTCTCATTGTTTTGAATCATTTCCACAGTGGTGTTGTTGCATCTGTGGAACAAGCCCACGAGGAACTGCCAGAACCGCTTCAGTCCGATCTCGAAATCTTCACCCTTGGATCGCTTCTGGTCCTGATGCTGTTCAACCTTCGGCTGTTCGCTGCTGTAGAACCCGTTGCCTTCTGGCGGCTTCACCTTGCCCTGTTTTTCCAGCAGAATCAAAGCTTCCAGAAGATCCCCACCGGCAGCCTCATAAGCATGCTTTGCTTCGTCGTAAGACACTTTGGCCTTTTCCCGCAGCCGTTCAATTTGTTCCAATTTGTCGTTCATCAAGCTGTACCTCCTTTGAGTGTTTACCTGCATTCTAACAGAGGCAGCTTTAAGGCAAATTTGAGCTATATTAAAAATGGATTAAAATGACAGATCTTACCATGCAGCAATTGTACCGTCGGTGCGGGGTTCAGTGCCGCCTGCCAGGGTGCCGTCGGGCATGCGCCAGATGATCTGGCCGCGGCCGAAACCGCCTGAGGTGAGGGCAGCCTGAACTTGATGGCCTTTTTGGGCCAAGGCTCTGGCAACATGGTTTGGGAACGTGCTTTCCACTTCGACCTTCTTGCCTTCAAGCCACTGCCAGCGCGGCGCATCCAGCGCCGCCTGCGGGTTCAGGTTGAAGTCGATGGTGTTGACGATAACCTGGACATGGCCTTGGGGCTGCATAAAGCCTCCCATTACCCCGAACGGCCCGATGGGTTGGCCGTCTTTCGTCAGGAATCCAGGGATGATGGTATGGTAGGTGCGCTTGCCCGGTCTAAGGCAGTTGACATGGTTCGGATCCAGAGAAAAAGTATGGCCGCGGTTCTGCAAAGCGATCCCGGTCTCAGGGACGACAATACCTGAACCAAACCCCATATAATTGCTTTGAATATATGATACCATATTGCCTTGACTGTCCGCCACCGCCAGGTACACCGTGCCGCCCCGCGGCGGTGCCCCAGGGGAAGGCTCCAGGGCGGTGGTGGTGATCAGGCGCCGGCGCTGTTGGGCATACCCCTCCGCCAGCAGCTGCTCCACAGATACGGGCATTTCCTTGGGATCCGTGATATATGCCTTACCGTCGGCAAAAGCAAGCTTGATCGCCTCGATCTGGCGGTGGTATGTTTCCACATCACCCGGGATCAAATCCTCATACTGCTCCAGAATCTTCAGGGCAAGCAGTGCCACCAGCCCCTGGCCGTTGGGCGGCAGTTCCCACACATCATAGCCGCGGTAATTGGCATGGATCGGTTCCACCCATTCCGGCTGGAAGGCTGCAAGGTCAGCTTTGGTGATCAAACCGCCGGTTTCCCGGGCAAACTTGGCGATTGCCTCTGCCAGTTCGCCGCTGTAAAAGGCGCGGGCGTTGGTCTCAGCGATCGCCCGCAGCGATGCGGCATGCCCTGGGGACCGCCAGACTTCGCCGACTTCCGGAGGCCTTCCTTCTGGGGCAAAGGTGGTGAACCAGTGGGTGAATTCTGCGCCTTTCAGATTTTCCTTATATATCTCATAAGCTCTCTGCCAGTAAAAGCCAGTGACCGGTGAGACCGGGTAACCATCTGCGGCGTAGGTGATGGCCGGCTGCAGCGTTTCGGTCAGCGGCAGCGAGCCGAAGCGCTCCGCCAGTGCCGCCCAGGCGGCGGGAATCCCGGGGACTGTCACCGGCAGCCAGCCGTAGCGCGGCATAACTTGATGACCTTGCTGCCGCACGGTTTCAATGGAGATGCTCTGCGGCGCAGGGCCACTGGCATTGAGGCCGTAGAGCCTGCCCCGGCTCCAGACCAACGCAAAAGCATCACCGCCGAGGCCGTTGGATGTGGGTTCCACGACTGTGAGGCAAGCAGCGGCAGCGACAGCGGCATCAACGGCATTACCGCCTTTTTTCAGGATTTCCAGGCCTGCTTGGGCCGCCAGCGGCTGAGATGTGGCCACCATGCCGTTCTTGGCGTAAACAGTCATTCTTTGTGAAGGATAAGGGTTGAACAAGGGATCGAATCTCAGCATACAGCAATCTCCTCTGTCACTTGGTTTCCCTTTTTTCTTCGGCACCCGGCGATCTTTACCTGCCACAAGGTTTATTGACAAAGGTTGTGAAGTATTTTATAATTTGTTTAAACGATTCTTTCTGCAAATTAACCCCAAAGGCTGTGAAAGGGAGAAGTAAGTCGGAGAGGTGCTCACAGAGAGCCAAGGGTTGGTGTGACTTGGCAGCGGCCGCTGACCGAAATACACCCTGGAGCCGCAGGCTGAAGCAGCAGTAGGCCTTGCCGTCTACCGACGTTACCGGTTAGGGAAGTGATAGCTTCCTGAAAACGAGTGAATCTGTTGATTAGACAGATTAAGACAGGTGGTACCGCGGTGCAAAGTCGTCCTGATAATGGACGGCTTTTTTTTTAAGAAGAGATATCATGAGGGGAGAGACTGTGATGAATAGAATCAAGTTGTACTCCGGTGAAGAGATTCCTGTGGAAATGCACAAAGTGATGATTGTCCAGAAATTGCGGCTGCTTCCGGTCAAGGAGCGCCTGAAAGCGATCCAAGCGGCCGGCAGCAACACTTTCCTGCTGCAGAACCGCGATGTCTATCTGGACATGCTGACCGACAGCGGTGTCAACGCCATGAGCGACCGGCAGCTGGCGGCCATGATGGAAGCGGATGACAGTTATGCCGGTTCGGAAACCTTTGCCCGGCTGGAAGCCAAGTGTACGGAACTGTTTGGCACAAAGTATTTCCTTCCGGCACACCAAGGCCGGGCCTGCGAACACATCCTGGCCAAGGTTTTTGTCAAGCCCGGCAGCATTGTGCCGATGAATTACCATTTCACCACGACCAAAGCCCATATCACCCTCTGCGGCGGCAGTGTGGTGGAAACGCCTATAGACGAGGCGTACCGGATCACCAGCACCTACCCGTTCAAAGGTAACATGGACATTGACAAGCTGCGCCGGGTAGTGGAAGAGCACGGCGCTGACCGCATCGCTTTCGTACGCATGGAAGCGGGGACCAACCTGATCGGCGGGCAGCCTTTTTCCCTGGACAACCTGGCCCAGGTCAAGGCTTTGTGCAGCAAGTACGGCATACCGCTGATCCTGGACGCCAGCCTCTTGGCGGATAATTTGTATTTTATCAAAGTCCGGGAAGAGACATACCAAGATTGGAGTATCAGGGAAATCACCCGCCGGATTGCCGATCTGTGCGACATCATTTATTTCTCCGGCCGGAAGCTGGGATGCGCCCGGGGCGGTGGGATGATGACCAGCAATGAAGCGTACTACAATCAGATCCGGGAATTCATCCCGCTCTATGAGGGCTTTTTGACCTACGGCGGCATGTCGGTCCGGGAGATGGAAGCAATCACGGTGGGGCTTGAGGAAACCATGGATTTGGAAATGATCAGCCACGGCCCGCAGTTCATCGCCTACATGGTGGACGAGCTTGCCAAGCGGGGAATGCCTGTCGTCACACCTCCCGGAGGGCTGGGCTGCCACCTCGATGCCCGGGCTTTTCTGGATCACCTACCCCAGGAGCAGTACCCTGCCGGCGCTTTGGCCGCAGCGGTATACATCGCCGGCGGTGTGCGGGGCATGGAACGGGGCACTATGTCCGAGCAGCGGGAGCCTGACGGGTCAGAACGCCTGGCGGACATGGAACTGCTGCGGTTAGCTCTGCCGCGGCGGGTGTTCACACTGTCTCAGGTGAAATATGTTGTCGACCGCCTCACCTGGCTCTGGGAGAACCGCCGTTTGGTGGGCGGCTTGAGGTTTGTGGAAGAGCCGGCGACCCTGCGCTTCTTCTTCGGCAGGCTGGCACCGCTCTCTGATTGGCAGGAGCAGCTTGCAGCCAAGTATTTGGCGGACTTGGGGGAATACTAATCTTGTATTAGGAGAAGCCGGGTTGTGGACTGGATACTTGTCCACGCCCGGCTTTTTTGCCGCTGCATGTGCACCACTCTATCGGGACTTGGCACCGATATCAAAATATAGGGGATTGTCAAAATCCTGCCGGTGGTAAAACGCCAGCCGCAGCGCACTCTGGTCGTAAACAATCGACCACTGGGTGCTGATGTTCTTCTGCTGGACTGCTGCTGCCAGCGCGTTTTTCAGCTCGTCATGGGACAGGACTCCATCTCCCGCCTGAAGGTGTTCCATCAGTGTCTCAAAGCGCCGATCATTCGCCGGGCGCCCTCGGAGGTAATAATCACCTGGTGTTAAGAAATGGTTGGTCACTACCGGTATTTCCACAACGTGCATCTCGTTTCTGATGTACTCAACCACAACCGACCGGCCTGCCGCGTCGCTGATAGCAAAGTGGTAATCGTAATCAACAGAAGCGTGCATGTCATACTGGGAGAGCAGCTCTAAAGCCTCTTCCACATTGGCTGCCCGATCCAAGAGCAAGCGCACGGCCGATGTGGTGGTAAGATCCGGCTTGTCGGTGTTCTGATTGGTTCGCTCCGGATGGGAGATAACCAACACCGCAACACACAGGCCTTTTTCATTCATGCCGTCAAGCGGCGCGAAGACAGACGCAAGCATCACAAACTTGTCCATGAGTCCCAAGCTGGTGGTATCCTGTTTGAAACCCAGGAATTTGAGGTTGGTCGTGGAGATGGACTCATAACCGTCCTCAGGTACTGTGCGGACAATGAGGGCAATGCTGTCATCCAGATCGAAATTGCGCCCGAAGTGGTAGCCTCCACCGGGCAGCTTCGCGGCAATAGTGCTGCACCCCATCAGCCGTTCCGGAGCTTGGTACTTGTATAAGCCTTTAGTGAGAAAGCGCATCATGAATTCCGTCAGTTCATCGTCGCTGGCTGCCCCTCCCTGTTCAAGAAAAGCAGCCAGGCCGTAATCACCTTTGTACTCCATATAGTAAAGGTGATCTCGGAGTTTGGTAATGGAGCTGATCGCCCGCAGTTGGTCACCCACCCAGAGATTACCAACTGAAAAGACAATCAAAACCAACAGGCAGATGGCAGCAGCCATCTGCAGGCGTTTTTTCACTGCAGTTCCACTCTTAGTGCTTGGGTGGTTATTCACTTTTTACTCCTCCACTAGAGTTATATCCTATTAAGTTAAGCGATTGTCAGATCGAATCCTGCTGGTATTCTAACCCCCATTTCCCATTTTTGCTGCTCGTCTTTAACATAACCAACAACAACATCCACAACTAGAGAAGATGGCGTTTTGGTTTTAATACAGGCATTTACCTATCATTTCTCAGTTTCTTTACCAGTCTATTCACCCAACAACGCTGCGTTTGGTTGTATCCGGCTTATAAGATTGACTAAACCCATCTTGCAAACACGAAGGCCCCATTCCTTACCCAGGCAGTGGGGCCTTAGATGTGGCATAGGCTTTGGTTCCAGTCCGCCCTCCATGGAAGAGATTTGCCCAAATTTGCCCAATAGAGCGCTTGATTTCCGTCTTGCCCCCCAAAACAAAAAGAGGCCGAAAACATCGGCCTCTATTCATTTTTATTTTGGTGGAGATAAGGGGATTCGAACCCCTGGCCTCTTGAATGCCATTCAAGCGCTCTCCCAACTGAGCTATATCCCCACAGTGTCGCATGATTAAGTTGATAAGGCTGGTACCCCCAACCGGATTTGAACCGGTGCCTTCGCCGTGAAAGGGCGGTGTCCTAGGCCGCTAGACGATGGGGGCCCATAAAAATGGTGGTTCCTGCTGGATTCGAACCAGCGGCCTCTACCATGTCAAGGTAGCACTCTAACCACCTGAGCTAAGGAACCACCGGATTATTGGCAAGTGGTGCCCAGAGCCGGAATCGAACCAGCGACACGAGGATTTTCAGTCCTCTGCTCTACCTACTGAGCTATCTGGGCCCGTAAATCCGTTTGGCTGGGGTGCCTGGATTCGAACCAGGGAATGCAGGAGTCAAAGTCCTGTGCCTTACCGCTTGGCCACACCCCAATGATATATGGCGGAACCGACGGGACTCGAACCCGCGATCTCCGGCGTGACAGGCCGGTGTGTTAACCAACTACACCACGGTTCCTCGTAACCTGGAGCGGTAGACGAGGCTCGAACTCGCAACCTTCGCGATGGCAACGCGATGCTCTACCAATTGAGCTACTACCGCATGAGCCACTACCGCACTGATGAATGGTGGGCGAAACAGGGCTCGAACCTGTGACCCCCTGCTTGTAAGGCAGGTGCTCTCCCAGCTGAGCTATTCGCCCAAGATGACGTTTCCAAAGAACCGCAGAGCATTTTCAATTATACCAGCGACAACTCACGTTGTCAATCCATGCCTGAGTTATTTTTTTACTCTGCGGCTGTGATTGCCTGTCCAAGAGCGATCAGCTATAATAAGATCGAACTTTGGAACGCTGAATAGGGGGTTGGATGATGAAAGCCATTCGTAAAGCACGGTTGTTCTTGCTATTGCTGCTTGTAACATTCCTGACGGCCCCAACTTGGGCTGCCAACAAATATCTTATCACAAGTGAACAAGCAAATCAAGCCCATGATTATGCCATGCGCTATGTGGAAAATCAGGTTGCCTACCTGTACGGCGGCCGCCTTAGTGTGGACGCGTACCTGGCGGCGCTGGCCGACGGCAAACTTCCCGGCGAGGAGATCGGCGTGGATGCTTCGGCAGTGGTGGTCAACGCCTATCGCCACGTGATACCCGACATCCGCTTCTTCTTTGATGCAAGCCAGAAAACACTGGTAAAAGATGCCACAAGCCAAGTCATCGCCAAGTACAACAGCATGCCCATCACCCAGGACGAGCTTACCCCCGGCGACTTGATCTTTTTCAAAGATTCTGCCGGCAACATAAACGGCATCGCCATTTTTTCGGAACTAAAAGGCAGTGTGATCCACTTCATCACCGCTTCCGCCAATGCAGGCAAGGTTGTCCGGACCAACGCCTACCTCGATGGTGAGTTCTGGACCACCCGCTTTGCCGGGTTTGGCCGCCTGCAGTACGCTGTCGCTGAGTAAAACCATACTGTACCGCACCGCAGATCTTTCACCTGCATTTCATATTAGCCATGTATATCCGCCTCGCTTTCGACAAACAATTGTCTAGAGAGCGAGGCGGTTTGCTGTGAAGTTGGCTAAGCGCATTCATCACAACATCAAGTTTTTAGAGGAGCAGTTCAACAACACCACTGACTTGGTCGTGCGCCGGTTCAACATCAATCTCCCCGGTGTCAGGGAGGTATCTGCAGCCCTGGTTTTCTTTGACGGGCTCATCTCCAACCAGCAGATTACCGACGCAGTCCTCAATCCTATTCTGCATGAGGCTATCCAATTCAAGCAGCCGATTGACGCGGACATCCTCACTTTCATCAAGGAATCGGTGCTTTCCGACGCGGAGCACCACGAGACCAACGACGCGGACAAAGTTGTGATGGCAATCTTGATGGGCGAGGTTGCCCTTTTGATCGACGGGTACAGCTCCGCCCTCACCCTTTCCCTCAAAGGCTGGCAGCACCGTTCGATTGAATCTCCCCAGTCGGAAGGCGTGATCCGCGGCCCCCGGGATAGTTTTATCGAAGCGATCAACCGCAACATGATGCTGATCCGCCGCCGCCTGCGAGATCCAAGCCTGGTGTTTGAACGGATCCAAATCGGAAACCGAGGGCAGAATGACGTTGTCATTGCCTACATCAAAGACATAGCCAATGAAGACCTGGTCAATGAAGTGCGCAAGCGCTTGGAAAAAGTCGATATGGACGTGATCCTGGATTCTGGGTATCTCGAACAGATGATCGAGGATGATTGGTGGTCTCCCTTCAACACGATCCAGGATACAGAGCGTCCCGACGAAGTGGCAGCCGGGCTGGTGGAAGGGCGGGTGGCCATTTTAGTGGACAATTCCCCCTTTGCACTGTTGGTGCCCACTACATTTAACGCCCAGATGATGTCCGCGGAGGATTATTATGTGCGGTGGCCGGCAGCCAATTTCGTGCGCCTGATCCGCTTTATCGCGTCTTTCATTGCTTTTGTGACCCCTGCCTTATATATTTCCCTGGTATCGTTCCATCCCGAAATGATCCCGACTCAGCTGGCCTTGTCCATCGCTGCCACTCGGGAAGGACTGCCCTTTCCCTCTTTCGTTGAAGCGCTGGTGATGGAGATATCCCTGGAACTCCTGCGGGAAGCGGGAATTCGGCTGCCGGGCCCCATCGGGCAGACCATCGGCATCGTCGGCGGCTTGATCATCGGTGACGCAGCCGTCAGCGCCGGTATTGTGAGCCCCATTATGGTCATTGTGGTAGCCATGACTGCCATTGCCGGTTTTATCATCCCTACCTACACCCTGAGTTTCGGCCTGAGGATCACCCGCTTCTTCCTGATGATCGCCGCCAGTTTCTTAGGTTTATACGGCCTGTCTTTGGGCATGCTGATTCTACTGGGGCATTTGGCCACACTCACCAGCTTTGGTGTAAGCTATCTATCACCATGGGCACCCTTGAACCTGCGCGATCTGAGAGATTCGGTCATCCGGCTCCCGTGGCACTCCCTGAAAGTGCGCCCTCGCTATACGAAAACTGAAGATCCTACCCGGCAGTCTCAGGGTAGACGCAAAACCGGCCAACACAAACAAAGCAGAGGGAAACAATGACGATGAAACGCAACCGCTGTCTAGTGCCAATACTGGCCATGATCATTCTGCTTATTGCCGGCTGCTGGGATGCCAAGGACATTGACCAGCGTTCTTTTGTCATGGGTGTTGCATTTGATATAAGCGACACCGATGACCAGCTGGTGATGACCATTGAAATACCAGTATTGACCAGCTTTGCCACCCAAACCCAAGGCGCCCAGAGCGCCAAGTCACTGGTAATCGCCACAACTGGAACATCCGTGGCGCAAATGGCAACCCGTTTTGAAACACGGACCTGGCGCGAACTGTTCTTCGGGCACACCCAGTGCATCATCATCGGCGAAGATCTGGCCCGGGAAGGTATCCTGCCCATAATTGATTTTTTCGACCGCAATCCCAGGGTTGATCGCCGTTTGACGCTGTTTATCGCTCAGGATAAAGCTGATCAGATCTATCACGTCAAGAATCCCCTTGAGGCGTTGGTCTCGGTCGCCTTGAACCAGATGCTCAACACCCTGACCAACACTACGCGGGTTGTCAAGCGCAACTTCCAGGAAGCGCTCCGGGATCTGGAAAGCAACGGTGATACAGTTCTGCCCAGAGTCCGCGGTACGGATACGGAAATAGTTATCGCCGGAGGCGCTCTTATTCGAGACTACAAGTTCACTGCCTGGCTGAGCGAAAACGAAACCCGCGCCGTGGCCTTCCTATATAACAGCATCAGCGGTGGAGTGATCACAGCCAACGTCAGCGACACCATCTACTCTTACGCCGTGCGCAACGCAGCGACTGACATCAAGCCTGTACTGAAAGACGATGAGCTGTCATTCAAAATCAAGGTGAAATCGGAAGGAGATATCATCGAGACTTACCACAAAGGGAGCGGAGGGACAACCCAATTTGACATACCAAAGATTCAGGACAAGCTCAATCAAATCATGGCTGATGAAATCCACCATCTGCTGGCCAAACTCCAGGAGTTGCATGCCGATCCGATTGGTTTTGACCGGTTAGTGAAGCGCCATTATCCTGCGTTCTGGAAGGAACATGCAAAAGACTGGAAAGAAAAGGTTTGGCCTGAAGTCAAGTTCGAGATCATCACAGAGTTCAATATCCGCCGCACGGGCATTTTGGAACGGGTGACCGTCTATGAGAAACAGGAATAGACTGCTGATGCAGGAAGTCACGATTGTGATTGTCAACATGATCATGGGTGTGGGGACCATCGGGCTCCCGTCCGCTTTGGCCAGAATCGCCGGCCAGGACGGGCTCATTGCTTTTCTGGCGGCTGTAGCTATATACATTATCGGCACAGTCTTTGTCATCTGGTTGGCCCAGCGTTTCCCCGATCAAGGCTTGGCAGATTACAGCACCTATCTTTTGGGCTCAGTTCCGGGTTTCATATTCAATATACTGTTTGCCCTCTACATGACTGCAGTGATCAGCGGTATAGTCAGGGAATTTGCCGGAGTGACCAAGGCTTTTCTGCTGCTGCGGACTCCGATTGAAGCGATCATTATTTCCATGCTGTTCGCTTCATCGCTGCTGGCCCGTAACGGGCTGGAGCCGATCGCCAGGGCATGCCAGATTCTGTTTTACATCCTTTTTGTCCCGTATCTGGCAACGCCAATTCTGCTCACGGTCTTCGATCCCGGCGAGTTTCTGCCCCTGTTTCAACACGATCTGGCGACTATAGCCAAAGCCGCGTTCAGCACTGCTTTCGCCCTGGCAGGGATCGAAGTGATGCTGGTGCTCGGTTCCCATGCCGACAACCCTAAACGGCTCATGCGCCCTGCTTTGCTGGCGGTCGCCATCACTTCAGTCATGACCTTAACCTTGATTGTTCTGTCGTTCGGTACCCTTTCCGTCGCTCAGACCGCCAAACTGACTGATCCCGTGTTTGAGATGATTAAATTCATCCCGGTGCCGTTTTCCATCTTAGAACGGAGCGACATTTTCTTTTTCACTGTTTGGATCGCGTCCACTTACTCCACAATTGTCATTGCCTTGTTTACAACCAGCCACCATCTGGCTGAAACCTTTAAATTAAAATCAAGCAAAGGATTCGTTTGGCCGATCTGTGCCGCTGTTTATTTCCTGTCCCTGGTTCCAAAAAACGAGATCGAAGCCGGCATGTTTAACGACACATTGGTGGTCGCATGGCTGATCCTTGTGTATGGTGTGACACCTCTGTTCTTGATTATCTCCCTATTCCGCAAACCGCAGGAATCCAGTAAACGCCGGAAACCAAAACAGAAAAAAGCAAACTCTTGAGACTGCTGCAGCAGTCCCCAAAGTTTGCTTACCCATTCACTGGCTGTCTGCGGTGTTCAAATAACCACAGGGAAGAAATACCCACCGAAGAAAATCAGGGCCAACACCAGGGTGACAATCATATTCATGGTCTGCCCAACCACATACAGCACAACCGGTTTGCCGCCCCGGCACATCTTTGCCATGTCGCTGAAGCGGGAATCAAGTCCGATGGAGACAAAAGCCAGGGTAAACAGCCAGTTTTTCAGGTTCTTAGTCACATTTACTATCCCGTCTACCCTCTCCTGGCCAAGCCAGGGGATCAGCACAAACGAGAACACCAGCGACGACAAGACGAACCCCAGGACGAACTTGGGCATGCGGCGCCAGATTTCACTGATCCGGGCGCGCCCCTGCCCGGCTCCGACGGCCGCTTCCTCAGTTCCTTCCTGCGCCACGAAAACCAGGGCGAATATGAAGGACACTATGCCGATCAAAAGGTTCTGGAGCATCTTGATAACCGCCGCCACTTCTGTAGCAAGCTCACTGACCATGGCTCCCGCCACCACCACGGCGCCGGTGCTGTCCACGGTGCCGCCGATCCAGGCTCCCCCAACCACATCGCTCAATCTCAGCCACTTGATCAACAGTGGTTCTAAAATCATCATCACGACCGTAAAGATTAACGAGATGGAGATGGCCATGCTGATTTCTTCCTTTTTCGCCTTGGTGGCGGCTCCAGTGGCCACTGCTGCCGAAACACCGCAAACCGAGGTACAGGCCGCGATGGTCGCCACAAGTGATTTATCTTTCATCTTCAACCAGCGGACCCCGTATTGATACATCAAAAACAGCACCAACGGGCAGCCAAGCCACGCCACTCCCAAGCCGTAACCGCCCAAGACCAGGATCCGGTCGAATAATAGTTCAGCGCCCATCACCACCAGCCCGGTCTTGATGAATAGTTCGGTCTGCAGGGCCGGCACCAGCCACTTGGGTTTGCCGAAGACATTGGAGATGACCAAACCCAAAACCAGCGCCCAGATCACATCGCTGACGCCGTAGTGCTTCATCGCCGCCTGATTGCCCCCGACATAGGCCAAGACTGCCAGTAAAAACACCACCGGGTACCCAAGGAGAAACCGCCCTGCCTCCCGGCCGCTGCGCTTTATGACCCCGTACGCCACAGCGCAGATCACCGCCAAGAACGCGCCTAAAGCAATCAGCCCCGGGACAATATTCATCGGCAGGGCGTCGGTAATAGTATTGGTCCAGCCTTTCAGGCGGGGCACTGTCTTGATCACACCGGTACCTGCCAAAACCAAAAGCAGTGTCCCCAGCCAGATGGTCCACCAGTCTTCTGTGCGGAACAAAAAGCCAAGGCTGAATCTTTTTTTGGTTGCGATATCCTCACTCAACGCCTAATCACTCCAGTACTCCCGTACTATTTTGCTCTATCTTATGCAGCAGGAAAAAGAGTGTGTCAAAATTAGCCAGGCGAGGAGGAAAAACGAGCCCGCGTATGGTAAATAACATGAAATCGTTGGAGGAGGACACAGCAGTGCGGATCGCAACCCTTGGGCCTAAAGGTACATTTTCGGAAGAAGCGGCGCTGCTTTACCAGCAGCGGATCACCGGCCGCGCCGAACCGGAGCAGATCGTGTTCTGCAGCATCCCCGAATGCCTGCGGCAGGTGGAGGCATTCCAGGCGGATCGGGCCGTTTTACCTGCGGAAAACATGGTGGACGGGATCATCGGCATCACTTTTGACTGCTTAATCGATTTTCATGATTTCGTCAAAGTCTGCGACGAGGTGCACGTCAAGATTGAGTATGTCCTGGCAGGCCTGATGCCGAGTTTGGACAAGGTGGAGCACATCTACTCCCACCCGTCGGCTCTCAATCAGTGCGTCCACAACCTACAGAAGCTTTTACCCAACAAAACGCAGGTACCCGTGTCTTCCACAGCCGAAGCTGCTGTCAAGGCAGGAATTGAGCAAGGCGCGGCGGCTTTATGTTCACCGCGGACTGCCCGGGAGTACGGCCTGAACATCCTCCATGCCAACCTGGCCGACTACCCCAACAACCAGACCCGTTTCCTGGTCTGCGGGCTGACCGACGCACCACCCACCGGAAATGACCGGACGCTGCTTGCTGTCCGCTTTGGAGAAAACAAGCCCGGCCAGCTTCACGAGATCACCGGGTATCTTGCGGAAAACGGGATTGACCTGACGTTTGTCCAGTCCCGCCCGTACAAGGTGCGGCCTCAGGAATATGTGCTGCTGTTTGAAATGATCGGGCACAAATCGGATCCAAAGCTCAAGGAGGCACTGCAGAAAATTGAGCAGAAGGTGCGGGAAACCAATGGCTGGAAAAAGGTACTCGGTAGTTTTCCCCGGCAAAAATAACCTCTTGCCAGGACCCTATAAGTTTGCTAGACTAAGGAAGTTGAGATAAGGGGGGACCCTTTTTGCTGCAAGAGTTAGTGACCTCCTGTTTATTAATAGTAGCAGCGGAAATGGGTGACAAATCACAGATTCTGGCCATGACTTTCGCTGCAAGATATTCCGTCAGACAGGTAATGCTCGGTGTTTTTTTCGGGATCTTGTTGAACCACGGTATCGCAGTTGCCCTCGGCTCCTCCCTATCTCGCATAGTATCTTTGGACCTGGTCCGGATGGCGGCTGGTGCTCTGTTTGTGTTTTTTGCTTTTTTGTCTCTGGCCAAATCGGACGATGATGAATTGGAATCTGCCGAAAGCAATCGCTATGGCCCTGTGCTTACTGTGGCCATGGCGGTTTTTATTAGCGAATTGGGGGACAAGACCCAGCTTGCCACCATCACTCTCGCCAGCAGTTCCAGATACCCGCTCTTTGTATTGGCCGGGACAGTCTCCGGCATGGTGATCACCAGTGCCATCGGCATCTTGGTCGGCAGCCAGATGGGTGAACGGGTTCCGGAGTTTGCCATGCGCATTGTCTCGGCGCTGGTCTTTTTACTCTTTGGTGTGTCCTCACTCTACCAGAATCTGCCCCAAACCTGGCTCACTTTGCCCAATGTCTTCATGGCAAGCGCGGTCTTGAGCGCTGTAGTGCTGCTTTTGATGTGGCGGGCGTGGAAGATTCACAAGAGCCAGGCCATGACCCCCTACAAAGCCAGGGCAGAGCGCCTGCGCCAGCACCTCCTCGGCATCAAGGCATTGGTCGACGATCTTTGCCTCACTGACGAACGCTGCCCGCACTGCGGCTCTGACCACTGTATGCTGGAAACTGCCAGGGAAAACATCGAGGCCTTTCTCAATAAAAAAGCAGCTGTGCCCCTCTCTAACCGATGGGGACAACTGCAGGTTGACCGCCGCAGGTTTGATCTCGGCAAAGCCCGGGAAGCCTTGTGCCGTACAGTAGTCGCCTGTCAGCACTGCGACCCCGGGCATCGGGATACTTGTGTTTTGAACGAAACCCGCAAGGTCTTGGAAAAGATCTGCTTTGACAAAGTCCTGCCTTATACCGGCGACATGGATGCCTACCTGGCGGAAATGGAAAGAGAGTCGCCGGTGTTGGCCAGCAAGATCCGTACCATGCTGAACACCCACTGATCGATGACTGTGAATAAAAAGCCGGCGTATGTGAAGTGCAACCGCCGGCTTTCTGTTTAATCACTGTACATGATAGTAAATGTCATCTGGTGTGTTTCCGGTGTATGTGTTATAGGAATCGGGAATTGGCAGCGGCCTGTCGAGGTTATCGGCGAGCAATCCACCAGCATGTTTCCAGACAGCTCCACCGTTGGATTCGGCGCTGTTATACTCCAGATTGTTTCCATATAGGCGTACTTCCGCCGTACCGCAATAGATTCCGCCTCCATTGGTGGTACTCACGTTATGAGATATGGTGTTATCCGTTATGCGATGCTGCCCATTCCAAACGTGAATTCCCCCACCGCCATCACCTGATGATGTGTTTTCACTGATATCATTTTCAGCTACGACGACTGAAATAGCAATTCCTATATAGATACCTCCTCCACCGCCGGTCATGCCAATTGCTGCATAGCTAGGATCAACATAGCCTTGAGCAGAATTGCCCGAGATTTTGTTATTGGAAACGATTGCAGTGTAAGTGTGCACGTATATGCCGCCGCCGCAGCCGTTGGCAGAATTGTCGACAATCACATTGTCCGTAACTTCATGATATCCGGAGGCAATAACCAAACCTCCTCCGTCGGCCCCCGCCTCGTTGCCGCTGATGGTGTTGCCAGCAACACGGATTGAATGTTCAGTTATGTACAATCCTCCCGCGTCGCCAACCGCCTTGTTGCCGCTGATTATATTGTTCGCTACTGAAACGGTGAACGATTTATCTCCGCGCACCTCAAGGCCACCACCGAAGCCGCCAAAGGCTTCATTGTTCGTAATCGTGTTGTCTGTGACAATCAGTTCGCCGTCAGGCTTTAGTCTTGCACCTCCACCGGAACCCGCTTGGTTCTCACTGATGGTGTTGTTGCTCACGACCCCACTGCCACTCCAAATATATAAACCACCTCCGTCACTGTACCTATCATTTATGGCTGTATTGCCGATAATGCAATTATCCTCAATAGTGAAGCTTGCTTCGTAGATGTATAAACCTCCACCATTTCCGCCTCTTGTTGCGAGATTACTTCCATCCAACCAATAATATATCCCGGTGCAGGTGTTGTTGGTTATTGTATTTCCCTTAACGGTATGGGTGCCGCGGCTGATGTAAATACCTCCCCCATTAGCTTCATTTGCGATGTTTTCGCTGATCGTGTTGTTGATAATCGTGTGATTGCCTCCTGAGATATAAATGCCTCCACCATTGCCCTGTGCGGTATTGTTTGTTATCACATTCCCCTCAATATTATGTTCACCATCAAACACACTAATGCCGGCGCCGTACATCAAGCTGTTATTATATGATATTGTGTTTCCAAACTGCTTAATCCATCTGCTGCCCGCCGGTGACATTGATCGCCTGGCCGGTCATGTAGCTTGACTGATCCGAGGCCAGGAAGACCATCACATTGGCAACGTCGTCGTAGCTGCAGCCCCGCTTCATCGGCACCATGTTCAGGTACTTCTGCCGCACCTCTTCCGGAGTAATCCCCTGGTTCCGGGCATACTGATCATACAGGCTGTTCACCCACAAGGGCGAATCGAGCAAATTGCCCGGGCAGATGGCGTTGACTCGGATACCTTTGTCCGCATATTCCAGCGCCAAACTCTGTGTCAAGCCGACACCGCCGAACTTCGAAGCCGCATAGGCCGAGTTCTTCGCCGACCCTTTCTTCCCCGACTTGCTGTTGATCTGGATAATGTTGCCCTTGCCCTGGGCGAGCATCGCCGGGATCACCGCTTTGGCCGAGTTGAAATAGCCCACCAGGTTGACCTCAATCACTTTGCGCCACTGTTCCGGCGGGAACTCTTCCGTGGGTTTGGCAATCAGAATGGCGGCGTTGGCCACCAAAAGGTCGATCTTTCCCCACTTGTCCAATGCTGCTTTGGCCATCAGTTCGCACTGAGTGTAATCGGTGACATCGACCTTGACGGCGATGGCGTTCTCGCTGCCCAGCTTGGCGGCCACTGCCTGCGCTGCCTCATAATTCAGATCGGCGACTACCACCTTGGCCCCTTCCTGAACCAGCCTTTCCGCCAAAGCTGCGCCCAAACCCTGGGCCGCTCCGGTAACAATAGCCACTTGTCCTTTCAGCTGCTGCGCACGGGCATCACTCATGTCAGTCATCCTTCCCCTCAATTATTTCACGATAATTCCAGATTTCCGTCATTATGGATTATAGCACAATTCTCACCCTTTGGGTAAAAAATCAAAGCGCTTTATCTTGAATAATGTGGTATAATGCTTATGAATAACCAAGAACTAATCACAGCTGCAAAGGAGGCGTGAAACATGCGTACCAAAGCAGTCCGTTTGTATGGAAAGCGAGACCTGCGCCTGGAAGAATTTGAACTTCCACCGATCAAAGATGATGAAATCCTTGCCCATATCGTGTCGGACAGTGTCTGCATGTCGTCGTACAAGGCCGCCATTCAGGGGCCTGAACATAAACGAGTCCCCAAGGATATCGCGGAAAACCCGGTAATCGTCGGTCACGAATTCTGCGGTGAAATCCTGGAGGTTGGAGCCAAGTGGCAGCACAAGTTCAAACCCGGGCAGAGGTTTGCCATTCAGCCGGCACTGAACTATAAAGGTTCTTTGGCGGCCCCGGGGTACTCCTACCGCTATATCGGCGGCGCCGCTACCTATATTATCATCCCCAACGAAGTGATGGAGATGAACTGCCTTCTGTCGTACAATGGGGAAGCGTTTTTCTACGGCTCGCTGGCGGAACCGATGTCGTGCATCGTCGGGGCATTCCATGCCCAGTACCACACCAAAGCCGGCAGTTACGTCCATGATATGGACATCAAAGCAGGGGGCAACATGGCCATCCTGGCCGGTGCAGGGCCGATGGGGCTGGGCGCCATCGATTACGCCATCCACCGGGACCGGCGGCCGAAGCTTCTGGTGGTCACCGACATCAACCAGGAACGGCTTGATCGGGCTGCTTCCATTTACACCGTGGAAGAAGCCGCCAAGCATGGCGTCAAGCTTGTGTACCTCAACACCAACAGTATGTCTGACCCGTTTGAGCACATTATGTCCCTCGCCGGCGGCCAGGGCTATGATGATGTCTTCGTCTTCGCCCCTGTCCGGCCTGTTGTGGAAATGGCAGACCGGATGCTGGCGCGCGACGGCTGCCTCAACTTTTTTGCCGGGCCCACGGATCCCAATTTCCGGGCTGAGTTCAACTTCTACAACGTCCACTACAACTCCACGCACCTTGTGGGGACTAGCGGCGGCAACACCGACGACCTGATTGAATCACTGCAGCTGATGGAGTCCGGCAGGATCAACCCTTCGGCGATGATCACCCATGTGGGCGGCTTGAACAGTGTGGTGGAAACCACCTTGAACCTGCCCAACATCCCCGGCGGCAAAAAACTGATCTACACCAACATTGAGATGGAACTGACCGCCATCGATGATTTCGCCGAGAAGGGCAAGACCGACCCGCTGTTCGCTGAGCTGGCCAAGATTGTGGCCGCGAACAATGGGCTGTGGTGCGTGGAGGCTGAACAGTACCTGCTGCGGCACGCCAAGCCGATCTAACCCTGAGTCCCGGTCATGAAGGAGCCATTTCGATGGATCTCGAAGTATGTCAACTGGGCTTGCTGCCTTACGGCGAAGCCCTGGCTGTCCAGGAAAAACTGCTGACGCTGCGGCAAGAGCGGCAAATTGGCGATCTGCTCCTGCTTTTGCAGCATCCGCCCGTAATCACACTGGGAAAAAGGGGCAAACAGGACCATATCTTGGCTTCGCAGGCTTTTCTGCAGGAGCATCAGGTTGCAGTTTACAGCGCGAACCGGGGCGGTGATGTCACCTATCACGGCCCCGGCCAACTGATCGGCTACATGTTCATCGATCTGCACAACCACGGGCGGGATATCCGCCGTTTTGTCGAAAATCTGGAGCAGGTTTTTATCACTTTATTGGCTAAGTACTATCAAATTGAAGCCTTCCGGGATCCCCACCCCAAATACACCGGAGTCTGGGTGAACGAAGGCAAGATCACCGCCATCGGCCTGGCGGTCAAACGCTGGGTGACGATGCACGGTTTTGCTTTCAACATCAACACCAACCTTGATCATTTCCGCTGGATCATTCCCTGCGGAATCACAGACAAAGGCGTCACATCACTCCAGGCCTTACTTGGGAGGGAACTGGACCTGGCTGCTGTCGCCGAGCAAGTGATCGACTGCTTTTGTGAGATTTTTAACTATCATCCCAAGGCTATTACCACAGCGCAATTAGATGCTTATTTGAGGAGTAATTCCGATGCACACGCGCAAGCCTGAATGGCTGAAGATCAAATACAGAAGCACCGATCAGGTAATGGAAGTCCAGCGCCTGATCCGCAATCTTTCTTTACATACGGTCTGCCAGGAAGCAAGCTGCCCCAATTTGCTGGAATGCTTCGGGCGCCGGACCGCTACCTTTATGATCCTGGGCAAGTACTGCACCAGAAACTGTACCTTCTGCAACGTAGAGTCCAACCGCCCCGGGCCTGTGGACCCTCAGGAAGCAGAGCACGTCGCCTGGGCCGTCAGCGAACTTGGCCTCAAGCACGTAGTGATCACTTCCGTCACCCGGGATGACCTGCCCGACGGCGGGGCTTCCCATTTTGTCAGGGTTATCAACGCCGTGAGGGAGAAAAACCCCCACGTGGAAATCGAAGTGCTGATCCCTGATTTCAAAGGGGACTTCACTGCGTTGGCCCAAGTAGTCGCTGCCAAGCCCAGCATCCTCAACCACAATGTGGAAACGGTCCCCCGGCTGTACCCGGCCGTGCGCCCCCAGGCTGTCTATGAACGTTCGATTGGGTTGTTGGCCAACGTCAAAAAGCTGGATCCCCAAATGAAGACCAAATCCGGGATCATGGTCGGTTTGGGTGAAACTATGGATGAGGTCCAGGCGGTGATGAAGGATCTCCGCAGCGCAGGCTGCGACATCCTCACCATCGGCCAGTACCTTGCCCCAAGCAAAAACCACCACCCTGTGGTTGAATACGTCCACCCCGACACATTCCAGGCATATAAAGAACTGGGCCTGCAGCTCGGCTTCAAGCATGTGGAATCGAGCCCGCTGGTGCGGAGCTCTTACCACGCGGAGGCTGCAGCAGATGCCCTTAAGTGATAAATATACATATTGGAGGCGATTTGATGGCAACACCAATCATAATGCCGCGGCAGGGGATCTCCGTGGAAACCTGCATCATTACTGAATGGCATAAAAAGAAAGGGGACCGGGTGGAAGTTGGCGATATCCTGTTCTCTTATGAGACGGACAAAGCCAGCTTTGAGGAGGAAGCGAAAGAATCCGGCGTCCTGCTGGAAATATTCTACGGGGCTGATCAGGAAGTGCCGGTCCTAACTCCCGTTGGGGTCATCGGTGAGCCGGGCGAAGATATTACTCCGTTCCTGCCAGGGGCACCCGCAGCTCCCGCAGCCGGCGCAGGCACAGGTGCCGCCGCTGACACAGCTGACACCGCTGCCAACGCTCCCACCACAGCAGACGCGGCTGCCGCAGCTCCCGCCCAGGCAAGCCCAGCGGCTGCTGCAGAGGTCAAAATTTCACCCCGGGCGCGCAACCTGGCGCAGAAGCATCATGTGGATGTGCGCTATGCTGTGCCAACCGGCCCTGAAGGCAGAGTGATTGAACGGGATGTCCAAAAGCTGATTGAAACCGGCCCGAAAGTAACACCGGCGGCGGAAGCAGAATACGCTGCTCTGGGCAAGCCGGTAGCCGGAACCGGTATCGGCGGCAGAGTCACCACCAAAGATCTTCAGGCTCCAGCCGCGGCTCCTGCCGACAGCACCGCAGCTGCCCCGGCACAGATTCCGGCCGTGATCGAATACGAAGACCAGCCGCTTCCCAACATCCGCAAGCTGATCGCCAAGGCCATGCACCAGTCGCTGGCCAACTCGGCCCAGCTGACTTTGAACACCAGCTTCGACGCCACCGCGATCCTGGAATACCGCAAACAGCTGAAAGCTGCGCCTGAGGGATTCGGCCTGGAAAACATCACAATCAATGATCTGATCCTCTTTGCCGTTGCCCGGACACTGGTCAAACATCCGGCTTTGAACGCCCATTTCCTGGACAACACCCTCCGGGTGTTCAAAAATGCCCATTTGGGCATCGCCGTGGATACTGACCGCGGCCTGATGGTGCCGACCCTCTTCAACGCCAACCTCAAGTCCTTGAACGAGCTGGCGCAGCAGGCCAAGCGGCTGATCAGCCAGGCCAAATCTGGTTCGATCAATCCCGACGAACTGCAGGGCGGAACCTTCACCGTCACCAACCTCGGCACCCTGGGGATCGAGTCATTCACCCCGATCCTGAACCCGCCGCAGACAGGCATTCTTGGTGTTTGTGCCGTCGAGTATAAAGTGAAGCCGGTCAACGGGGAATACATCCATTATCCGTCCATGACCTTGTCCCTGACCATCGACCACCGCGCTGTGGACGGCGCTCCTGCCGCCCGTTTCCTGCAGGAGCTGAAGCAGAACCTGGAAAACTTCCCGCTGCTGTTGGCGAAGTAGGCTGAGGGAGGCGATAACATGACCTATGATCTGATCATCATCGGCGGCGGCCCTGCCGGCTACTTGGCCGGCGAGCGGGCCGGAGCAGCCGGCCTGAAGACTCTCGTAATTGAAGAGCGCTTCCTCGGCGGTGTGTGCCTAAACGAAGGGTGCATCCCTTCCAAGACACTGCTCCATTCCGCCAAGATTTACGACTACGCCCGTTTCAGCGAAAAATACGGGGTCACAGCCGAAAACGTCAAATATGACCACGCCCAGGTGATCAAACGCAAGAACAAGGTGGTCAAGACCTTGGTCGGCGGCATCAACTCCAAGCTGAAAGCCCTCAAAGTGGACGTGGCCAATGCCACAGCAAAGATTCTCGGCCGCACCAGCGAAGGCTTCCAGGTAGCCGCCGGCGATCAGGTTTACACCGGCAAACGGTTGCTGATTGCGACTGGATCATCGGCAATCATCCCACCCATCACTGGAGCAAAGGAGGGTTTTGCCGCAGGCTTTGTCCTCACCAACCGCGAGATTCTGGACCTGGATTCAGTGCCCGGATCACTGGTAGTGATCGGCGGCGGGGTAATCGGCCTGGAAATGGCGGCATACTTCAACTCCGTGGGCAGCAAGGTCACTGTGATCGAGATGCTGGATCACATCGCCGGGCAGACCGATCGGGATATTGCCAATCTGCTGCTCAAGACTTACCAGAAGAAAGGCGTCACCTTCCACCTAAGCTCCAGAGTCACCGAGATCAAAGCCGACGGTGTCGTCTTTGAAGCCAACGGCAAACAGGAATATGTCCCAGCCGACAAGGTGCTGATGAGTGTAGGCCGCAGGCCGAATACCGCCGGAGTCGGTTTGGAAACCATTGGTGTGGAGCTGGCCCGGGGAGCCATCAAGGTTGATGAGTACGGCCAGACTAATGTCCCCGGAGTCTGGGCCGCCGGTGACGTCAACGGTTACTCAATGCTTGCTCACACTGCTTACCGGGAAGCGGAAGTCTGCATCAACAACATGCTCGGCAAACGGGACATCATGCGCTATGACGCCATCCCGGCTGTCATCTACACCAACCCGGAAGTCGCCGGTGTCGGCGAAACCGAGGAATCCTGCCGGGCTAAAGGCATCGACTACGAAGCGGTCAATATCTCGATGCGCTACTCCGGCCGCTATGTAGCGGAAAACGAAGGCGGCGACGGCATCTGCAAAGTACTGATCAACAAGAGGTACCGCAATGTCATCGGTGTGCACATGATCGGCAACCCCGCCAGCGAGATCATTTACGGCGCTGCCATGCTGATTGAATCAGAGATGCGCCTTGAGGATATAAAAGAGCTGGTCTTCCCGCACCCGACGGTGTCGGAGATCATCCGCGAAGCAATCTTTGAATTCTAAATCGAGCAAAGGAGAGAGAAGCTATGCCAAAAAGCCAATTCATCAATCCCGAGGAAGTAAGGCAGAGCGGTACCATAAAGTTCCAGGATATCCCGGTGAACCAGTACAACAAGACAATTGCCGACGAAAAGGCTAACTATTCCACCGAGGATTTCATGCGCATCTACCGCGACATGATGTACATCCGGGAATTTGAAACCATGCTCAACCTGGTGAAGACTGCCGGCGGGTACAACGAAGTGGAATACAACTATCCCGGCCCGGCTCACCTGTCCATCGGGCAAGAGGCTTCGGCCGTAGGCCAAGCCTATCTTCTGAACGTGGACGACTATATCTTCGGTTCCCACCGCAGCCACGGCGAGATTCTTGCCAAGGGCTTGTCGGCGATTCACAAGCTGTCCGAGGATGAGCTTCTGCAGATTATGAAGGAATACTGGGGCGGAGCGACTTTTGCCGTGGTGGAAAAGGCCAACCCCAACGGCAGCGTCAAGGAACTGGCAATTGAGTTCCTGCTGTACGGAGCCTTGGCCGAGATCTTCGGCCGCGTCACCGGCTTCAACTTGGGCATGGGCGGCTCGATGCACGCTTTCTTCCTGCCTTTCGGCATTTACCCCAACAACGCCATTGTGGGCGGCTCAGGCCCGATCGCGACCGGAGCTGCCTTGTTCAAAAAGGTCAACCGGAAGCCAGGCGTAGTCATCGCCAACTTGGGCGACGGCTCCATGGGCTGCGGCCCAGTATGGGAGTCGCTGAACTTCGCCGCCATGGACCAGTACTGGAAGCTGTGGGATGACGCATACAAAGGCGGCCTGCCGATCATCTTCAATTTCTTCAACAACTTCTACGGCATGGGCGGCCAGACGTTCGGCGAAACCATGGCCTATAGAGAACTAGCCCGGGTGGCTGCCGCCGCGGCTGCCAATCAGATGCACGCTGAGCGGATTGACGGGTTCAACCCGTTGGCGGTGATCGACGCCTACCGGCGGAAACTGCCGATCATCACCGAACAGAAAGACGGCCCTGTCTTCCTCGACGTAATCACCTACCGCTTCTCCGGCCACTCCCCGTCCGACGCTTCGAGCTACCGGACCAAGGAAGAGCTGGATGCCTGGATGGCGACAGACCCGATCATCATCTACAAACAGAAACTCATTGACGCCAAGGTTGCTGACGAGGCTGCCTTCGCCGCGATTGATGAAGAGATCAAATCCAGGATGTTCAAGATCTACAAGCTTGCCATTGATCCTGAGATATCGCCCCGGGCGGATTTGGAGAAAGACCCTGAGTTCATCGGCAAGCTGATGTTCTCGAACAAGAAGGTGGAAAAATACGAAGACCGTCCCTGCGAAGTGCTGATCCCGAAAGAGGAGAACCCACGGGTGCAGCAGATTCAGAAAAAGGTCCGGGTCGGAATCGAGGATGGCAAACCGGTATCCAAAGCCAGGGTCCTGCAGCTTAGAGACGCTATCTTCGAAGCAATCCTGGATAAGTTCTACACTGATCCGACCTTGGTGGCCTACGGCGAAGACAACCGCGACTGGGGCGGCGCTTTCGCTGTCTACCGCGGTTTGACCGAATCACTGCCCTATCACCGCTTCTTCAACGCTCCGATTTCTGAGGCGGCGATTGCCGGTTCGGCAGTGGGCTACGGCCTCTGCGGCGGCAGAGTGATCGCGGAATTGATGTACTGCGACTTCCTCGGCCGTGCCGGGGACGAAGTGTTCAACCAGATGTCCAAGTGGCAGTCCATGAGCGGCGGCCTGCTGCAGATGCCGGTAGTGCTGAGAGTGTCGGTCGGTGCCAAATACGGTGCCCAGCACTCCCAGGACTGGACTTCCCTCTGCGCCCATATTCCGGGCCTGAAAGTGGTCTTCCCGGTCACTCCCTATGACGCTAAAGGCTTGATGAACGCCGCTCTGGCTGGAACCGATCCGGTCATCTTCTTTGAGAGCCAGCGGCTGTACGACATGGGCGAGATGTTCCACCTGGAAGGCGTGCCAGAAGGCTACTACGAAGTGCCCATCGGCGAGCCGGACATCAAGAAGCCGGGCAAGGACATCACTATCCTCACAATAGGCGCCACCTTGTACCGGGCTTTGGACGCCGCCAAGATGCTGGAGGAAAAATGGGGCTTGTCCGCCGAAGTCATAGACGCCCGGTCCATCGTGCCGTTCAACTATGACCTGGTGCTGGAATCGGTGAAGAAGACCGGCCGGATCGTCCTCGCCAGCGATGCCTGCGAGCGGGGATCCCACCTGAAAGATATGGCCCAGGCCATCAGCGAGCTGGCATTCGATTACCTCGATGCACCGCCGGTGGTTGTTGGCGCCCGGAACTGGATCACCCCGGCCCATGAATTTGAGAAGTACTTCTTCCCGCAGCCGGAGTGGATCATCGACGCGATCCATGAGAAGATCCTGCCTTTGGACGGCCACGTGCCGACAACCAATTGGACCAGGAACGAACAGCTGCGGCGCAATAAATACGGAGTGTGAGTCAAGCTGTGGAACAAGGTTTGGTTAACCGTCTAATTGAAGATCTGAACCATGATGACTGCCAAACCCGCCTGCAGAGCCTGGAACAGCTCCAGGCTCTGATCAGGCAGGGCAAGCTCAAAAAGCCTGAACCGGGCGGGTTTGTCAATAACCATATCCATACAACCTATTCCTTTTCGCCCTATTCGCCGGCGAAAGCAGTGTGGATGGCGTACAACGCCGGTTTGACGACAGCCGGGATCATGGACCATGACTCGATCAGCGGCGCGCGGGAGTTTATCCGGGCAGGGCAAATCGTAGGACTGGCCACAACCATCGGTGTCGAAGTCCGTTCCGATTTCTCCCAAACGCCGCTGAACGGCAAACGGATCAACAACCCGGATCAGATATCTGTAGCGTACGTCGCCCTGCACGGGATTCCCCACACCCAAATCGACAAGGTTGCCGCGTACCTTGCTCCTTACCGCAAGCGGCGCAACCGGCGCAATGCGGCAATGGCCGCGCGGCTGAACATCATGCTGGCGAAATACGGGATCAAGGTGGACTTTGCCAAAGACATCGTCCCCCTATCCCGCGCCAAAGAAGGGGGCAGCATCACCGAGCGGCATATCCTTTATGCCCTCTCGCTCAAGCTGATCGAGCGCTTCGGCAAGGGCGCCAAGCTGGTGGATTTCCTGAAATCCAAGCTTAAGCTCAACTTTAGTGCCAAGCTGGAAGGTTATCTGCTGGATGAGGCTAACCCCTACTACACCTACGACCTGCTGGGTGTCTTGAAAAGTGATTTGGTGGAGCAGTTCTACCTGCCGGCCACCGACGAATGCCCGCCGATTACCGAGATCGTCGCCTTGGCGAACGAAATCGGCTGCATTTTGGCCTATGCCTACCTCGGCGATGTGGGCGAATCAGTCACCGGCGACAAGAAGGCCCAGAAGTTCGAGGATGATTATCTGGACCTGCTCTTTGAGGTGCTTACAGATCTCGGCTTCCACGCAGTGACTTATATGCCTTCCCGCAACACCTTGGCACAGCTGCTGCGGGTAAAGGAGCTGTGCAGGCAGCATGGTTTGTTTGAGATCAGCGGTGAGGACATCAACACACCGCGGCAGTCCTTCATCTGTGAAGCGCTGGCCCGGCCGGAGTTCAGGAACCTGGTGGATTCCACCTGGGCCCTGATCGGCCATGAGATCGCGGCGACTGAGGATCTGAAGCAGGCATTTTTTGCTCCGGAAACAGTGGCAAAATATCCGAAGCTTGAGGAGCGGATCGAGGTTTACAAGGCTATCGGACAGCGGGCCTTGGATAGGCAAGTTTAGAGCATAAAGGCTTTTTGAGAGGCGTTTTGCCGATGAGCAAAGCGCCTCTCTTTTTCTTTGCCCGATGTGAGGATTGAATACTCTGGTCATCAATTTGATTTCGGGAAGTTCGACGAAAAATAGGGCTCACATACTGTGAGCCCTATTTTAACCCAATCCCAAGACCCGTTCAACCGGGATCACACAAACCACCCCAGTGTGCGGCTGGCTTAAGTCGCCTACCACTGCCTGGATCACGTCGATTGCCCCGTCCACTTGTTCTTTTGACTTAAGAATAACGAAAATCATGCGGTTATAGCGTTCACTCACTCCTAAGGAAGCGAAACGAGAAAAGATTGGAACGCGGTCAGCCATCAGGTGGGCCATGCCGATGCTGTCCACTATGGTCGCCCGATCGATCCCCACGCTCAGGAACCCTTCAAGGACATAAGGAACTTGATGGGGATCGGCAAGAATAGCCAGCAGTAAATACACGGCGCATCCCCCTTTCCGGTCAGATATTGTCCGGCCAGGCAACCTTGCTGCCCCAGACGGCGGTACCGTCAGCGGACAACGCAGTAAAGGCCATCAGCCATACGGCCTGATCATCATCCCACTGACGGATGAAGACACCTTTGTACTCCACCCCACCGACAGTAATGGTGAGGTTGTACCCTTCATGGCTCCAGCTGCCGTTCAAAGAGCCGGAAACTGTCCCGTCCGCCTCAAGCCGGATCACAACCGACTCCTTCACCTTCCCTGTGATATCTCTGCCGTGATTGATAAACTTATACGCCCCAACTACTTCTTCCTTCTTATACTCCCGAATTGTTTCACCGGCATAGCGGTGCGGTGCCACCACCGGCCAGCCGTCCGCGTTGAGGAACATCTGATGCACCCTCACTTCGTGCTGCTCGCCCCGGTTGACGAAGCGGGTGTGGAAGAAGAGGAAATACTTCCCGGTCTCGGGGTCATAGTATGCCGAGTTGTGCCCCGGTGATTTGTACCCCCGGGTAATGCCCTGGGGTTCCCCATCTACCGGGAGGAACTGGTAGTTCCCCATCAGCTTCACACCGTGAGGGGCAATGGTGGAATCGTTAGACAATGATCCTGTCCCTACGACAGTTTCCATATTTGTACCCTTGGCGTCGAAATACGGGCCGTCGGGATTCTTGGATCGGGCCACCCGGATGTTGTATCCGTCATTCGATCCCAGGCCGCCGAAGGAAACGAAGAGATAGTAGTAATCTGTCTCCGGGCTGTACAGGATGTACGGGCCTTCGATGCGGCTGTGGCGGCCGCCCATCAGTTTTTTGCCGTAACCCTGCCCCGGCAGAGGAAATCCAGTTTTGGGATCCATCTTTAGGATGAAAATACCGCCGGAGTAAGATCCATACACCATCCACAGCTGGCCGTCCTTGTCGAAGAAAACATGCGGGTCGACTACATTGGGATGAATGTTGGCGTTGTACCAAGTGCCGTCTGCACCGATCCCCACCATGCCGGACTTGAGGAACACACCGAGATCGGTGTAAGGACCCTCAATATTGTCTGATACGGCCACTCCCAAAGCGGACAAAGGTTTCGAACCTTCACAGGCGCAGTAGTAGAAGTAGAAGCGCCCATCCTCCAGCTGAATCACATCCGGAGCCCAAAACGTGTTGGTCTGAGCCCATTCCAGCGCTTCCTGCATCTCCTCGCGGGGATTCGGCACAAGCGAGTTCCCAATTCTGGCGCTGGTTGAGATCTGGGTCCAGTTCATCAGATCGTCGGTCTTGGCCGCCGCCAAATGCGATCCGAACACATAATATGTATCTCCGGCCTTGATCACTGAAGGGTCGTGCACAACGGCATTGCGCAGGAACAGCGGCCGTTCTGTAGGATCCTCGACCGTCTGTGCCTGGGTGAGGAGGCTGAAACCGAAACTGATGCTGACGAGCAGTACCAATGCTGCCGCTCTTGAGACGCTGATCCGCAGCATGTCTGATCTCCGCTCCTTTCGCTGTTTGTGCTACAGGCGCTTTCACGATGGGTGAAAAGCGCCTGTACCATAATCTTGGTTATTTTGCCACCTGCAGGCTCTGATTTGCAGCGTCCGCAAGCAGGCTCAGCACTTCCGAGTTGTCCTTGCCGCCGGGCGGTGAGCTGACCGCTGCCAATTTCTGCAGCCTGCCCTCAACATTGAAGGCCGTCCCGTTGGTTTCCAGGAAATGGGATCCGGGCAGGACCACATCCACCTCTTCCAGCTCTGGCGCTCTGTTGGGTGTGACAGCTGCGGTAAACTCGCACTGCCGGGCCTTGCCGATCGGTGTCAGATCATCGCCGACCACAACTAGGGCGCGGATCTTTTCATAGTCAATTTCCTGCTGCGGGATCCCCGCCGCCAGCTGCCCTTTGAGGTTCCCGTGTTTGTGGAGCAGAATCATGCTGTTGTTCTTCACACTAATTTGGAACAGCCGGCTGAGATTGGCCAGGGCTTCCCGAGAAAGACTCCCCTCCGCAGTGATCACTACCGTACTGTTCCCCCTCCAATGGCGCTGAAGCAAGGCTAAGACCTCGGCTCTGGCTTTTTCCGGCAAGTCGGCGGCACTGATTTCCATCTGTTCGGCGAGAACGGTAAAAATCTGCTCCTGCTGGGCTCTGCTCAGCTGGATATGCCGCACGTCCTTGGCTTTGAACCCGAGATGGTCGTCGCCAACAACGACAACGGTGCCGCCGCGTTTGATGTACCGATCAACCCGGGCGGCCGCCGGCAGATAATCCCGGCGCAAATTGGTGTTCAAAATAATGACTAAGTCTGCTGTGTCCACTGCTTCCAGTGACGGCTGTGCCGAAACCAAGCTCCCCAGGCCTGCCGTGGTGCTCCCCACCATGGTGGTGCCGAGTGCGGCGGCAAAGTGCATCAGCTGGCGGTATTCCTCATTGGCCAGGCGCGGCGATGCCACAATCCCAATGCTGTTGGGGCCATACTTGGCCTTGACTTGCTGCAGCCGTTCGCTGAGCAGGTGCAGGGCATCGTCCCAAGCCGTAGGTATGAGCCCGCCTTCAGTTTTTACGAGGGGTTCGGCAATGCGGCCGCGGTATAAGAACTCATAGTTGAAGCTTCCCTTGGGGCACAGAATGCCGCCGCTGACAGGATGCTGCAGATCTGATTTCACGCCGGTGATTCTCCCACCGGTCACGGCGATTTCCAGGCCGCAGCCGAGATCGCACTGAAGACAGGTGGTGCTCACCACTTGGTCCGTCTCCCAAGGCCCTCTGGCCATCCACGGATAGTTCACCGTTATGGCTGCGGTTGGGCAGACTGTTGTACACAAACCGCAGGACTGGCACACTTCCGCCAAAGGCAGCCCCAGGGCGGGCTGCACAGTCGTGCCAAAACCGCGGTCGACAAAGCCCAGCACCCCAAAACCCGCAAGCTCCCGGCAGGCCAGGACACACCGGCCGCAGAGGATGCACTTGTTAGGATCGCGGTGAATGAACGGATGCGACTGATCAAGCTCATAGCGCTTTGGTGTAGGGCTGAAGGCCTGCATCTTCACCTCGAATTGATCCGCATATTTCCGCAGTGCGCAGGTGGCGGCCTCCAGACAGCCGCAGGCCAGGCAGCGCTTGGCTTCCCGGCGGGCTTCCTCTTCGGTATAACCTAAATCGTACTCGGCAAAGCTGCCGATCCGCTGGGAAACACCCAAATGCTCGGTTGCGGACCGGGGCAGTTTCGGCTTTGCGGCAAATTCCGCAGGATCAAGCTGATCCAGTTCTCCCCGGCTGACAGCAAAGCTGATGCCGTCGCCTTTTGCCTTCCCTGTAAGGAAAGCATCTATTCTCAAAGCGATCTTGCGGGCAGCGCCGATGGCTTCCACCACTGTGGCCGCGCCGGTGACGCAATCGCCGGCGGCAAAGACACCAGACGCCGGAGCCTCGGTGAAGGTGCCCCACTTGGTTTGATCGACATTAAGCTGAGAAATAAGCTCTTGATCCACTTTTTGGCCCAAGGCCAGGATCACAGTGTCGATGGGCAGGGTAAAATCACTGCCGGGCACTTCCACCGGCCGGCGCCGGCCAGAGCTGTCGGCCGGGCCGAGGTCCATTTTCACCAACTGCAGTGCCTCCACATGATCCTCACCGATAAAGCCCTTGGGATTGGTCAAAAACAGGAACTTGACGCCTTCCTCCATGGCCTCTTCCACTTCGATGGGCTCCGCCGGCATTTCCTCCCGGGAACGGCGGTAGATTACCGTAACCTCTTCCGCACCCAGGCGCACCGCTGTCCGGGCGGCATCCATGGCGGTATTGCCGCCGCCGACCACAGCCACCCGCCGGCCGAGATCCACGGGCTTGCCCACGGCCACATCCCTCAGGAAACCGATACCGCTGTAAACACCAGGCAGATCCTGCTTTTCATAGCCGGGCAGCTGGGCTTCCTGGCAGCCGATGCCGAGAAAAACCGCATCGTACTTACTCTGCAGCTCGGCAAGGGTGAAGTCGCGGCCAAGTTCTTTACCTATGATTACTTCCTTACACAGCCGGGTGATCACACCGATTTCCCGATCGAGAACCTGCTTCGGCAGCCGGTATTCGGGGATGCCGTAGCGGAGCATGCCACCCAGTTCCGGGCCGGCGTCGTACAAGGTGACTTGATGCCCGGCAAGAGCAAGGTAATAGGCGGCTGTCAAGCCTGCCGGTCCGCCGCCGACCACAGCCACTTTGAACCCGGTATCGGGCTGAGCTTCCGGCACCTCGTCGCCCAGATGTTCCAGCCAGGCGTCGCCGGCAAAGCGCTTGAGCCCCCGGATATCCACCGGTTGATCCACCAGATTGCGGCGGCAGGCATCTTCGCAAAAACGGGGGCAGACCCGGCCGCATACCGACGGCAGCGGCATCCGCTCCCGGATTAGTTTGCCTGCATTGAGATAATCACCATTGTTAAGATGGGCAATAAAGCCTTGAATATCGATCCCTGCCGGGCAGGCCTTCTGGCAGGGCGCAACACAGTCGCCGCAGTGCTCCGCCATTAAAAGTTCCAAGGCCATCGTCCGCAGCTGCGTGATCTGAGGGCTGTCGGTGACAACCTCCATGTTTTCACTGACCTTCAGTGAACAGGCCGGCACAGGGCGGCCGTTGAGCTCCACAAAGCAGAGGCGGCAGGCACCAAATGGCTCAATGCGGGAATCATAGCACAGATGGGGAATGTCGATCCCCAAGGCGAGAGCTTCGGCAAGAAAGTTTCCGCCTGCTTCTGCAAAATAGGTCTTGCCGTCGATGGTAATCTGTACTTTAGCCATTCTGTGCCACCCCCAAACTCGCCGCTGATTTCGGACTGCTCTCCACGCTGATTGCCCCAAACCTACAGGTTTGCACGCACAGGCCGCAGCGGGCGCATACCGCACTGTCAATCGTATAGGGCTTGCGCAGTTCGCCGCTGATGGCTTTGACCGCGCACACCTTGGCGCACAGCCCGCAGCCGCGGCATAATTCTGGATCAATGTGGTAGGATATCAAGGCCTTGCACTGCTTGGCCGGGCAGTATGCTTCGTGAATATGGGCCGCATATTCGTCTGCGAAATATTTCAGGGTCGTCAAAACCGGATTGGGCATGGTTTGGCCCAGGCCGCACATGGAACCCGTCTTGACTGCTTCCCCCAAGTTCTTGATCAAAGCTAAATCCTCAGCCGTACCCTTGCCGGCGGTGATCCGCTCCAGAATCTCGAGCAGCTTCTCGGAGCCGATGCGGCAAAAGGTGCATTTGCCGCAGGATTCCCCCCGGGCGAAGGTGAGGAAGTACTTGGCCACATCCACCATGCAGGTGTCTTCATCCATGACCAGCAGCCCGCCGGAGCCCATAATCGCCCCAATCCGGCCGAGGCTTTCATAATCCACGGGAGTGTCGCCCAGGCTTGCCGGGATACATCCACCCGAAGGCCCGCCGGTCTGAACAGCTTTGAAGGCTTTGCCGGTGGCAATGCCGCCGCCGATGTCGAAGACGATTTCGTTGATGGTCATGCCCATGGGGATTTCCACCAACCCGCCCCGCTTCACTTTCCCGGCCAGGGCAAAGACCTTGGTGCCTTTGCTCTTCTCGGTGCCGTACTGGCTGTACGCAGCGGCACCGCGCTCGAGGATCCGGGGTACGTTGGCAAAGGTTTCTACGTTATTGATGGAAGTGGGTGCGCCGAACAAACCTTTCTCGCTGGGGTAGGGCGGGCGGAAGCGGGGCATGCCTCGTTTGCCTTCCACGGACATGATCAGCGCTGTTTCTTCGCCGCAGACAAACGCTCCGGCACCTTCCCTGATCTCGAGGGTGAAGCTGAAACCGCTGCCGAGGATGTCCCCGCCGAGATAACCGCAGGCCTCAGCCTGCCTGATGGCGAGCCTCAGCCTTTTGATTGCCAGCGGGTATTCGGCACGGCAGTAAATATATCCTTTGCAGGCGCCGATGGCGAAAGCGGCGATCAGCATCCCTTCGATCACCGAGTGGGGGTCGCTTTCCAGGATGCTCCGGTCCATGAACGCACCGGGGTCTCCCTCATCGGCGTTGCAGATCACATACTTGACCTCACCGGGAGCCTGGCGGGTGAGTGACCACTTGAGCCAAGTGGGGAACCCTGCGCCGCCTCTACCGCGCAATCCCGATGCCTTAAGCTCCTCAATCACAGCTTCGGGGCCGATCTGGAGGGCTTTCTGCAGGCCTTGGTACCCGCCTGCCGCCAAATAGCTGGCGATGGCCTCTGGATTGATCACACCGCAGTTCTGCAGCGCAATCCGCACCTGCTTGCCGAAATAGCGGTCCATGTCCGGATCCAAGCCCGGGGTGTAGACCAGCAAGTCCTGCACCGGTTCTCCCCCACGCAGGTGCTGGGCAATAATCCGCTCCACATCGTGCGGGGCGACATTGCCATATAAATACCGCTCGTGTGTGCTGGTACTTATTTCCACAAGCGGTTCGCAATAGCACATTCCCAAACATCCTGTCAGAATAAGGTCTGCGTCTACCGCCGCTTCATCCTGGGATAACTTGTTGGCAAACGCATCGTACACCTGCTGGGCCCCGGCGGCAATGCCGCAGCTGGCCAAGCCGACTTTGATCGTATATTTCCTATTTGCCATGATCACCACCGCCTTTTAGTTCACGGACAAGCTTCTGCCCTTTCTCCGCTGTCATTCTGCCGTAGATCTTGCCGTTGACGCTGATTACCGGAGCCAGGCTGCAGCAGCCCATGCAGGCCACCTTTTCCAAAGTGAACTTGCCGTCTTTGCTGGTCGAGCCGCATTTGGTGCCGGCCGATGACTCAAACGCCTCGATCACCGCATTGGCCCCCGCCAGATGGCAGGCGGTGCCGTGGCACATCTGAATGTGGTTCTCGCCGATCGGCTCCAGCCGGAACTGTGAATAAAACGTGACGATACCGTACAGCTCGCTGGCGGGAATCTCAGTCAGCTCGGCTACTTTCTCGATAAACTGAGGTGCTACATAGCCCAACTGGTTTTGGATTTCCTGCAGGATCGGGATGGTAGCTCCCGAGAAATCGCGGTACTTGTTGACAATTTGCTCGATAACAAGCAGCTGCTCTGAAGTAATCTGCACCATTGCAACTCCTTTCACAATCCTTGAGATCTTCCTTCTAGATTTCAAGGCTGTTCTCCTACTTCAATCGCAAAGATTAATGGCCAAAGTTTTCCTGTGACAAGCAAATGGCCTGTCTCAGGGTGATAAGCAATACCGTTGAGCACATCAATCCGCTGCAGGATCTGCGCACCGAAATGCTCCGCCAGATAGGAACGGAGCCCGGACAAGTCGATCCAGCCGCGGACAAAGCCGGTCTCGGGATCGATCAGGGCGATTTGATCAGTCAACCATATATTAGCATAAATTACACCATCAATATATTCTAATTCATTGAGGTTCTTAACAGGGCCGGAAATGCTCTGCACCGTCAGCTGCCTGACCGGCTCGAAGGTGTGGGGATCGAGGTACGTCAAAGTAGAGGAGCCATCGCTCATGATCAGGTGCTGTCCGTTATATGTCAAACCCCATCCTTCGGTAGGATAGGAAAAAGTGCCGAGGAGGTTGAAAGTGGCCAAGTCATAGACAAAGCCGGTGTTTTCTTTCCAGGTAAGCTGGATGATGTGTTCACCGACAACGGCGATCCCTTCGCCGAAATACTGGTCCGGGAGGTTCAGCAGCTGGCGGATCAGCCCGTCGGAGAGCCGCACCTGGCGCAGTGAGGATTGGCCGTACAGGCCTGTGCCTTCATATAAGAAGTTATTGTGGTAAACCAAGCCTTGGGTAAAGGCAGTGGGATCATGGGGATAGGCCGCCGTGATCTTATAGCTCAATACAGGTTCGATCATGGCCTGATCATCAGTTCCCTTCCGATGGTATAAGGATACGGCAGCAGCCAAAATCACCATCCATAGGAAAACTTTACCAATTCGAGCCATCCTGCGGTTAATAGGCCGCCACCCCCTTAAACCGTCATATTTATAATTTCTCCACAGGGAAAGTGATACCTCCACAGATAAAAGGATATCAGCTTCGCAGGACGAAAAAGAAGGTATATGCCAGAGAAAGAGGTGTAGACGTGAAAGAGAAAATCGGGATTATCACGGACAGCACCAGTGATATCCCTCAGGAAATCGCAGCCGAGTTAGGTATTTTTGTGGTGCCGCTCCGGGTTTTGTACAAAGACGGAGAGTTCCGCGATGGAATAGAGATCACCCCGGAAACGGTTTACGCCAATATGGTCAAAGAGGTGCCCACTACCTCGCTTCCGAGCGTGCCCGATGTGGAGAGCGTGCTTAACACCATGAAGGAACAGGGTTACACCCATGTGCTGATGATCCATTTGTCATCGGCTTTGAGCGGGACGTATCAGATGATCGAGACGGTGGCCGAGAGCGTCACCGGCCTCAAAGTGAAAGTTTTTGATTCCAAGTCGATTTCCATGGGCTTGGGTTATATTGTCATCGAAGCAGCCCGCGCCGTCCAGGCTCAGATGAGCTTCGATGCCGTCTGCAGCTTGGTGGCGGATCTCAGGGAGAGACTGCATGTTTACTTTGTCCTGAACACTTTGGAGTACTTGAAAAGAGGCGGCAGGATCGGAAAGGTTCAAGGGACTATCGGTGAGCTGCTGAACATCAAGCCGATCATCACTGTTAATTCCGATGGAGTTTTGACAACCTACGCCAAGGTGCGGGGTCAGAAGCAGTCGCTGGACCGATTGATCGAGATCGCCAAAGAGCATCTGGCCAAGGCAGCCGGCCGTGTGGCGGTTTGCCACGGCGGTGCCGCGGCGGAAGCGGATTACATCGTGCATCAAATCAAACAGCTGGGCAATGTTAAGGAGTTGATCACTTCCACGGTGAGCCCGGTAATCGGGGTCCACTCCGGGCCGGGGACTGTGGGGTTCGCTGTACTGTACACGGGGGAAGCCTGATGCTTCCCCCGCAGTTTTTTTGCACTATTACTGAGCCAGAATCAGATACACTTCTATGGCATCCAGCATGCCGCCGACAAAGGATATGTCAGGAAGCAGCTCCTTTGTCTTCTCGCTGACGATGCCCTCCCATTCGGCTTTAATCAGGCCGACTGCCTCATCCATGGCTGCGCTGCCCATATCGTTAATCCATCCCAGGGCTTTCGATTCCGCCTTTTCCATAAGATCCGCCACTTGGCGCGGATCCCACTTGGCAAGTGCCTCAATGGCATTCATGATATCATAGGCTATGTCGATCGCCTGGGCGGCGGCCGCTTGGAGGACTGCTCCGTAGTCATCGCATGACAGGGAATACGTGGCGACTCCCCAGACCATGGAGTGCATGCCCATCACGGCGCCGACCATGTATTTGGTGAAGTTCTTCAGGTAGTTCTGCACCGCAGATTCAAGCATTGCGCCGTGCTCACCGCTGGCCAGCACACCGATCGTGAAGTAGGTATCACAGTCAATCTCCAGCCAGGCTATCTCCGGGCTGCCGCCGACCGTCACTTTGGCCAAGGGGAAGGCCAAGACTTTGTTGTTGATCGCTTCCACGTACTGCTGAATAGATTTGCTGTACCCCAGCTCCTGCAAGAGTTCCACCGCTGTGTATTTGTTGCTTTCGCTAATCCAAATCACCGGCACATCATCGGGCAGGTTCCCCCACAGCTCAAAGACCCCGATTCCGCCGAGGACTTTGGCCTCCAACACAGAAGCGGCCAAGCCTGCCCCCAAGTTGAAAGCTTTAATTGCCTGGGGATCGCCGCCGTGGACATCATTGGCCACCTGGGCAAGGTCTATGCTAGTCTTCAGTGATTGGTTGGCTGGATCCTGTGCCACCGTGACGATAATCACCCTTGGCTGATAACTGCGGCCGATGACCACGCCAAGCTTCTCGGCCAAGTCGTTTTCAATCAGAGTCTGCTCAGCCACAAAGCGGTTGATGATCCTTCTGGTATACCACTTGAACACCGACAGGGAATCGGGGTTGGCAGCGCTGCTGTGTAAAGCGTCCGCAACCGCCTGCAGCTGTTCAGCTGCCGCCGGCGGCAGGTCCGGAGCGTTGATCGCAATGGTGTGGGCGACTTGATCGAGCGTTTGATTCTCTTGCAGCACTGTTTTGTGCCGGTAATTATCGTAACCGATAGTGAGCTTTATTTCCGCAGCTTTGATGTCATAATCCGCTGTGTTGATCGTTTGGCCGATCTCTTTGCCGGACGCAGATTCCAGGATTACCGTGTACAGCTCGCCCCCGTCGTAACCTGCGGGGACATACACCACATCAATCGCATCCAAGCTCAGATCCACCAGCGGTAGGTAGGTATTGAGGAGCAGATAGGATTCGGTGTACTCCTCTTCATCCCCACCAGCCAGGATCGCGGCGAAATCGCTGAATTGATCGCTAAGACTGCTTCCTTTGGGCACAACTGAGAGCTCAACCTCTATCTGCGCCGTGATTGGAGAGGTACGGAACTGCACATAGCGAACCGGAATCGCCACATAGTCTTTCAATTCGGCAAAATCGGCCATAAACGGAACCACAAGCAGTTTGTCCTCACCTTCGGCATGGTACTTCACAGCAGGCAGATGTTCGAGCCGGATGGTGTCAGCACTTACGCCCGCTAGCTGTGCCAAGGCCTCCCGGCCGTCGGTCAGCAGATCAACGAAGGTCTGTTCCGGGTTACAGCCCAATCGAGCCAGAACAAGGATCGCCAAGTTGGCAAGATCTGCCTCAGTTCCCCATCTCTGCGTCAATACAGCCTCAGGGGCGTACCGCGGCTGCCAGGTTTCCAGCGGATCTTTGCTCGGCACCCACCGCAGCTCGCGCAGCAGGGCCATCAGCCCATCAACTGATGATATTTCCTCGAATTCCAGCATACCGGCAAGATTGACCCGGGGTGGAGCGATGCTTTCTTCTTGTTCCAATTCACCTTCGAGATCAAACAGATCACGGCGTGAAAGCTGCCCCTTCGCAGCCAGCCGCTCCTGATATGCCCCGATCTTCGCATTGACTGCCGCATCAAGCTTCTGGGCGAAGGTGATAATGCCCGAATCGGTATTGGCCCGAGTCCTGGCCCCCAGCAGGGCTGTTTCGGTGTATTCGGTCTCAGAGACAGGTACATTCAAGCCCGGGAAAAGATCGGATTGGAGTGACCAGGTGTGATCAAGCCCGTCGGACGGCAGTTCGAAAACGACCAGAGCACGGCGGGTCATCCCATCCTTAACAACCTCATCGCCGAATCCCAACACCAGTTCATCCGTGATGAGACTTGGGGCCAGCACATAGTGCACTTCGCCGTTTCCAGAATCGCCAAAGCCGCCCAATCCTTGGGAAGCGATGAGTTTGGTGATATCAAATTCGGACTCGGCACCGGCGAAGTCATCTCGGACAAGCTTGAGACAGCCATCCAGGACTGTGCCGAAGCCATCCGCATGATCGACGAATGTTACATCGGCCACTACGAAGTCGCTCCCCAACGGGCCAAAGTGCGTGATGTACCCAACCTGGTTCAGGTACAGCTCAATCCCCTCGGCGGACACTGGTTCAGCCTGGAGATCCAGGGCAATTTCGCCCTCGATCAGCGGGATGAAGAGATCATCCTGCCGCAGATCCACGAACAGCTCGCAGGGATTCGCTGCGATTTCCCGCGGGATTTCGAAAACAAAGCGCATTTTATTGAAAGACCCCGGCGCTACCATCCTGGCCTCCCCAAAGCCCAAGGGCATGCTCATGGTCGCCTCGAGGCTGATGGGGATGAAGGCGTGGCCTTTGTCAGTCTGGATCCGCAGGGAAAACACTTCCTGCGGGTTGATATCCAACAATGCCTGCACCTTTGATGTCAGATCCAGTTCCACCACCCGGAAAACATTGAGCTTGTCGGCTGCCACAGATCCGATCTGTTCCAGATCGTCCACAGCGGCAATGCGGATCTCAAACGCGTCTGACAGGCGCGTCGGCGTTTCGGCCGGGTATGTTTCCAGTGCGAACTCAGGATGGCGGCTGGCGCCGATCAAGTCAAGGGAAAAATGCCCATAGGCTGTGTCGTAAAAATGCAGCGAAGCCTGGGACAGATACTGGTCCTCAACCAAAAACACCAGCGATCCGGAAATGGGCTCGCCCGGCTTGACGGTCAGGCTCATGTCGCCGGGGAAGAGCAGGCTGTCTAAAGCCAGCCAGCTTGCCTTGGACACAGGATACATGCTGTTGTTGTTCCAGCCGAGGTATAAATGGGAACTGACACTTGGGATCAGGTAGTCTGGAACCTTGTATTCTTTCCTGCCGGGAGTCCCGCCGCTTACCCAGCTGGCAGGGTGGCTGCCGCCTGCGGCATCGACGATCACTTCCTGCGCTTCCAGGATATTCTGCAAAGATGCGCTGACTATGACATACTGCCAGCCCTGTGGAGCCATCAGGCCCTGCAGGTAATTGCTTACAGTCACTGCGCTAACCGCAAGCTCCACCGCTGTATTCGAAGCTTTCACATCCAGCGGGATGAACCTGGTTTGCACATCACTTGAGATCAGGCCGTAACTTTGCAGTTCGCTGACGTCCGCCGCCGAACCGCCACTGTAAACCTCCACGGCCGCAGGGCCGATGACGGTATCGTCCTGCGCCAGTTTGACAGCGGGTACGTGCATGGCTCCGGTATAGCGGTGGATGACATTGCCTGGAAGGGGTTCCTTAATGGTTAACTGCACTTCCACATGGGAGGAATCGGCTACAGCCTCCTTCATCTCCGCCAAAACCTGCTCCAGCATTGCGGTTATATCCTGGGAATCCTCCGTTACCACATAACGCCCCTGGGATATTTGGGCTGCTTCAGCAAAGACAGCTTCCGCATCTTCCATGCCGACACCGATCCAAATTGCTTTGATATCCGATTTGGCGATGGCATCCAGCAGCCAGTAATATGTGTCAGGGTCGATTTCTGTATTGAGGGCAGCGTCTGTGATATAGATCAAAACCTTGTTCCGCGACGGGGTGGCGATCAACGTCTGGTAAGCCAAGCTGATCGAGCCCTCGATATCTGTGGCGCCGCCGGGATCGAGAGTGCCTACCGCAGTGAGGGCTTGGGCCTTGTCCAAAGTCAGGCTCTGATGGATCACGGTGAACCAGTCAAAGTCGCCGACCTGGAGCAAAGTCTGCTCCGGCAGGTTGAGGATGAAGTCATGAAGCACGTTTTTAACCTTTTGCATGCGCCACCCACAGCCTTCTTCCTCTGGAGGCGCATCCATGGATCCGCTGGTATCGACCATGATCGAAACCACCGGGACATTGGAGATCTGCGGTTCTTTCGGCCGTTCGTAGACTACCCGGTAGTTGTTGCTCAGGGTTTGATTGATACTTTCGAACACGTTGTTGAGCGCGTCTTGGTCGGCTGCGGGAAAATACTTCCCGCCGGATATGCCCGCCAACTGCTGGAGGACGGTTTTGTCATGGCCCTCGCCAAACCCGATGGTGTACAAAGGGATCTGGCTCCCCTGCACTGCGGCGATGACCTCCGGCAGTGTCGCCACACTGCCGGGGCCGGTATCGTCCCAGTTGGCATCGACTCCGTCGGTGAACACGACCAACACCGGCCGGTCCTTCCCCTGCAAGAGGCTCAACCCCATCATGATGGAATCATACAGGCAGGTGGCGCCGTCAGCCCGGACGCTGGCCAAGCTGGCCAGCACTTCGTCCTTGGCCGTGCCAGCCAGCTGTTTGGGAATAGTGTCGAAATCGACCACCGTGATGAAGGTATCCTCGCTGAGGGAACTGATGAACTGCCTGGCTGTAACTAGTGTCTGCTCCATCTGCGGGCGCATCGATCCGGATGAGTCAAGCAGCAGCACTATCTCAGGCGGGCTGGTGAGCGGTTCAACAGAAACAACGTCGCCCATGAGCCCTCCTTCGCTGATCTCGAGATTATCCACGGATGGGACGAGATCCCCGGGGAATTCTGCAGGCAGGGTGAAATCAACAACCCCCTGCCCACCATTGACCACGTGCCTGATAAGCTCTGGAGCAGCTTCCTGCTCAATATTCTCAGTAAGGTCTGTAAAAGCGGCATGGGTGGCATTGGGCACCCGCAGGACGGTGATTTCTCCGGAGCTTACGGGAACCATCCGGGAGGTGACAAAGGTGTAGCTCGGCACGAACAAGGTCACATCCCAGTATCCGGCCGGCAGGTAAAACACATAAGATCCGTCGGCAGCCACATCGCCCACCAGCTGCTCGATATCTGGATGGAAAAAGCCGGCGTTTAGGCTGGCCTCAACCGTTATTTCAGCAGGGTCCGCCCCGACAATTTTGAGGATGCCGAGCTGTTCGCCCAGCTTCACCCGCTGCAGCGGGACAGATTCTTCCAGTGTGAAAGCTATTTGCTTTGGCGCCGATTCTTCCCGCACTTGGACCACAAAGACAGTTTTGCCCGGCAGTTGATTGATGCTGTCCAAGATGTGTATAGGTGTTTTAAAGGCTTGGATTAGGAAATACAGCTCCGACTCGTATGTGTATTCCCCATACTCAAATTCCATTGCCGCGGAAAGATCAAGCTCGCCGCCGTTTAGTTCAACAATCAAGCTTCTGAACCTTGAACCGTCAGACTCCGCTACAAAACCAAATGTTTCTTGATCCGGCCTTGAAAAAGTCAAAGTCTGGCCGGGGACGAGCAGCATTTCTTTGGCCACGCTCAGGACATAGCTGGACTCGTCATAAACTTCAGCAATCGCGGTCCAGAGATAACCTTCCTGATCAACGACTTTTCCCACCACCACGCCTGGAGAGTCCTCGACAATTTCGCCGCCAAGATCTTGAATATACTGAGCGAAGTCGGCCAAGGCATTCCTGCCATCAATGGGAACATAAAAGCGCCAGCAATCGCCCCAGCCTTTGAAGCTGATGCGTTTGCCGGCGGCGTTGTAAACGACGATATCGATGATATCCGCAGGCGCATAGTGCAGAGAGTAATAGGCATCGAGGTCTCCCAGAGGGTTGATTAGAGGCGGGACAAACTCTGCGTACTCTTCATAGCCGCTGTCAGCGTGGTCTTCGGCGGATTCATCATCATAACAGCACTCTTCGTAGTAGTCATCTTCATAATAGTCATCGTCATAGTACTCATCTTCATACTCATCTTCGTACTCGTCTTCCTCCGGCAGCTCGGGCGGGTCCAGTTCCTGAACCACAGTAACCTCGTATTGGCTGCCAAAAAGCTCGGCACATGCCCACCAGACGCCGTCGGGCCCATCAACGGCGGCGATCAGGAAGTCTCCACTGTCATAGACGATGTTTGCCGCAAGGGTGTCCAAGTGGTCTCTCAATCCATCCAGCGAAATGTCTTCCACACCAAGGGCCCAATGATTGCCCCAAACATGATAAGCCTGCTCATCTTCCTCGTCTGCCCAGCTGAATACCGTGACCTCTGTCTGCTCCTCCACAGGATAATACTCGACATAAAGGTAAGCACTGCTGGATTGGAGGGGATTGATATACGGCCGGGGAATGGTGTTGGCGTAGGTCGGCCAGATCATACAAAGCACAAGCATTACACAGTACAGTACCACAAAACGGCGCCGCCCCTGCAGCATTGGGAAACCTCCTTGTTTGTCATTGGGAATATTTAATTGTACAAGACAATCCTTTCTTATACCACTCGCAGATCTTTTCCTTCTCTTTTATATGTTAATTTTGACAACAGCAGGCAGTTTGAAAAAACTGCCCGATGGCCCTTATACGGCTCCTTATGGCTTCTTAGAGCTCGGAAATACTCGTTGCCGGCAGGAATATGAAAAGCCGGGGCGTTAAACCCCGGCTTGCCTCCTAAAAGAGATATTTCACCGTCAGCGCCGCTTGGCTTGGGATGGAGTCAAACTTGCTCTTTTCCCCAAACGGCTGCAAAAGGCTCAGCTCCAGCTGAACTCCATCGCCCAGGCGGTGCGTCAGAGACGGCCGGATCACACCGCCCTCTTCCACAGTCCCATAGAGTACCAGCAGATCCGCAGTGGTGTCTATACCGAAGCTGTAGGACAGGCGCCCATAGAGGTAATGGGCTGGCTTAATCTCACCAGGCTCAAGTGTCTCCTTGGGCATGACATAGGGTTCCAGAAACGATCCTTGGCCCCGGTAGATGTACTGGGCCTGCGCCAGCAATCCATTGCCGACATCGAGCGTATAGTCCCCTCCCACCACCGCCTGGAAGTACTTTTTGTTGATGGAGAGCGGAATGCGCATTTCGAAGGGGTTCTCAGATTTGGCGAACTTCTCCGGCCCGCCGTAGGCCATCTCGGCCCACACTCCCACGGACCCCAAGGTGCCGGCCACAGCCAAACCGATAAACTGCTGTTGGCGGTAGGTCCCTTCCAGGCTTGGGAAGCCGGGGCCCAACACCATTTCCAGGCCGGGTAGAGGTTCGTAACCCCGGAAATAGCTGACCTGAAGATCGAAACCTTCCAGCTGTGTTTCAACCCTCAACGCCACTTCCGGATTGCCCCACCCGGGTTTTTTCGTTCCCTCGACAGCCTTGATCAGCTGTGTTCCCTGGGGATCCGCCTCCAGAATCATCTCCCGCATAAAGGTATCGATCTTCTGCGGTGTGAAGACGGGAATGACCACGCCTGAAGCAGACCAGTCAGGCGCATAGTACTCCAGACGGCCGGCCCAGACCGCGTCGCCCCGCAGGTCGCCGCTGAATAAAGCGTCGCTGCCGATGCGGCTGAAGTAGTTGGTGGGATTAAAGCCATCGGCAGTGCCCCAGCTGATCAACTGCTTGCCGACCTGCCAGTCCAAGTCGCCGAAATAGCCTTTGAGCCAGAACTGATCCACTGCTGCGCTGACTTCCATCCGCTTCCAGTCAATCCAGCCCTTGAGGGAGAAATGCAGCTTGCTTGACTCCATACTCTCCTCAAAGGCTGTGCGGAATCCGGTGCGGGCGGAAGTGAACTCAGCAGACTTCACATCTCCATCCCACTCGACACCAAAACTGCTGTAGAACTCTCCTGTAGGCTGCGCCGCCCACACCGGCACCGCCCACAGCAGCACCAACAGCACTGCCAGAATACACAGGGTATTTTTCATCACTGTCCACCTCCCATGTTCTTCCCGTTCTAGCGGCGCAGATTGCGCACGGTGAAGATCTCAGGATCCACTTCTTCCTGGCTTACCTGCGCCAGCTCCAGGATAGTCCTGGTACCTTGGATGTTGTTGGCCATCACCACATAGTGGGGAATCAGCTCACCAGAGACGTTCTGGAAGCGGCTCAAGGTGAGGGTTTTGGCCAATGTGTCCCCTGAGGCATAGAACTCCATCTTCACCGGGACCATTTCCTCTTTCCACACCCACATGCGCACTTTCGGATATAGAGCACCCGGCCCTGCAGCCGTAAGCTCGAGGACATAGCAGTCCAGCCCCTGCTCCACTTGGTCGGGCAGGCGCTCGGCGGCATAGTCGTCCTCGTATCCAAAGTTGCCCCCGATTTCATCATAGGTGAAGTCGGTGCCCATGAAGGAATCCCCAGTCATATGGGCGGCAATCCTGCGCTCCCGGCCCAAAGCGGGCAGATACAGCCACATCTGGCTTTCCCCGTCTTTTGGCCTGAGGGAAAGGAACTTGGTGCCGCGCACATCGGCTGGAGCCAGGTATTCCAGGAACTGGGCATCCCCTTCTTCCTCGTCCATTCTCACATACACCTGCAGCGAATAACTGCGCTGCGCACCCTTGGCGTTTTCAGTGATCATCGTAATCTGCGCGCTGCCTGAACCGCTTAGGATTGTGCTGAAGTTGAGCCGATCCAAAATCTCCCGGCCTGTAAGCTCCTGTGCCGATATGGCCGGAGTACACATCAGCACCAAAGCCAGTATTGACAAAACCACTCTTTTCATCTCTCTACCCCTTTCTCGATTGGAATTCTATGCAACGACCGTTTGGCCAAATTATTCAACACCAGCGGAATGACCAGCAGCGCCGCCATTGAGCTCACGATCATGGAGGCTGAAACGAGCATCCCGAACACTGCGATAGCACGGAAGTGGGAGAAGACCAAGACCAGGAACCCCACCACCAACGCAAACGCGTTAAACACGATGGACCGCCCTGCTGAAGCGCTTGTGCGTTTCAGGGCCTCGGCGCTGTCCAGCCCATTGGCCGCTTCCCAACGGTAACGGCTGATATAATGGATGGCGTAGTCGACACCGATGCCGATGGCCACACTTGAGATCATGCTGGTGACGGCATCCAGAGGCAGGCGGGCGAAGCCCATGATCCCGAAGTTGATCACCACAGTAAACACCAGAGGGACCATGCTCAGAAGCCCCAGAGTAAGTGACTTCATCAGCAGGCTCACAATCAGGGCTACCGCGATGCTGGAGCTTGCCAAACTGGAAATTTGAGTCTGCACATAGCGGTTCATCAGCCGCTGCATCACTTTGGGCGTTCCCGTAAGGTGGGCTTTTAGATGGGCATTTGAGTTATAGCGCTCTTTCAAAAACTGCTCCACCTCGGCGATCACATGGCCCATCTCTTCGGCGTCAAGAGTTTTCATCTGAGCTGTCACCAAGGCTTTGCTGTAATCGTAGGTAACCAGCGAATCGACTCCAGACCCGCCCTGCAGTTCAAAGAGGAGCAGCAGCTGAGCCACGGCCTCTTTACTTTCGGGAATGGCATAAAACTCCGGATCCCCATCCCACATAGCCTGATTGAGCTGGCGGACCACATCGGCGAGGGATGCGGCGTGGTTGATTGTATCGAATGAGTTGAGGTAATCCTGGACAGCCACCAATTCATGCAGGACGGAAGGATCTTTGATCCCGTCCGGATCACCGGTGTCCAGAACCACGGCGATCTGCATGCTGCCGCCAAACACGTCCTCGATCACCTTAGTGGCTTTCTTCACGGGGCTGGAAGCTCCGAAGTAATTGACAATGTTGCTTTCCAGAGTGATCAGGGTGGCTCCAAGGATGAAAACCAGCGAAACGACGCCTACCGCGGCCGCGAGGCGCTTGGGGCGGTTAACGGCCCAATGCACAAAGCGCAATAACACAGAAGTGAGGATACTGTCTTTTCCTTCTTCCTCATCATTTTTCCGAGCCACCCGCGCCTGCGGTTCCTTGACCAAAATCAGGAGAGCGGGAACCAGGCTTAAAGACAGGCCCATGGCCAGCATGACACCTATGGCTGTAAGCACGCCGAATTCCCGGATTGGGTGGACAAAGGCGGTAATGAGCGAGGCAAATCCGGCCGCAGTAGTCAGAGCGGCCATGAGCACAGGTGACGTAATGGCAGCGAAGGTTTCCTCCAACGCCCGCCGCTTCGGCAGCCCTGCCGCCAGCCCTTCACGATATTTGTTCAAGATGTGGATGCTGGAAGCGATGCCGATAGTAACGAGAATGACGGGCATGACCATGGATATGATGGAAACAGGGATCCCCATCCCAATCATGATGCCCACGGTCCAGATCACACTGATGCCAACTGTGACCAGCGGAATGATGATCCCCAGAACCGACCGGAGGGAGACGTAGAGGACTGCGGCAATGATCACCACCACAAAAGGCACAAGCTTCAGAAGATCCTGTTTCATGGCCCGTTCTGTGTAATAGAAGACATAGGCGTCGCCCATCACATGGATCTGCTCAGGGTCTTCATAACGCTTGACCGTTTCCTCGATTTTGGCCATGAGCTCGTTCCGGCCTTCGCCCGAACCGTGATTGTCCAGCTCCAAAAAGAGGGCTGCGCCGCGCCCATCGGCGGTGACAAGGCGCCCGGCGTAGGGGCTGCTTAGAATGTCGGCTTTGAACTGCTCTATTTCCTCTGGAGTTTGAGGCAGTTCATCGGCCATAGGGGCGATTTCGATGCCGAAAAAGCCGCTCTCCACCTTTTGGGCATTGAAGGGCGTCTGGACTTCTGCCACGCCCGGAAGCGCCTCAAGTTCAACGGCGAGATCATGGATTTTCTTCAGCGTGCTGGCGCTGAAAACGTTATCTGCCTGCACTGCTATAAGGAAGAGATCTTGACTGCCAAAATCCTCGACAACGTCCCTAAGTTCCACAAGCACAGGATCATCGTCTGGGATCATGGCATCGATGCTGGCATCAAAGGTGATGCGGGGCAGAAAACTTGCCGCCGCCAATGTAAGCAGTGCCACAACAATAATCACTGCCCATGGATGGTCTAGCACGAGCTTAAACCAACGCTGCACTGAGTTCACCTCTTTCTAAGCTGAAATATGAGATTCAGTGCATCAAGACTTCGATAGGCCGATTCTTTTGGTTCCAGCAGGATCTGTACGGCAATGCCGAAGATGGCGCCAAGAAACATCCCTGACAGCACTTCGGGTGAATACTCATGGCCCAGTTCTTCCATCAGTTCGCTGGTGAACAGCTCCGTCGCGAATTGATCGCTGATACCGTGGAAGATCTCCCGGATCTGCTCGCGCAGCAACTCTGAGCGCAGGGCCAAGCCTACCAAGTCGTAGAGGATGAGAAAGAGCTCTGGTTCGTTGGTAACGGCGTTCTGATAGCGCTTAATGAAATACGCTCCCTTTTCCCAAGGGGTCATGCTGGGGTCCACTGCCTGCGCAAAATGGGAGTATCTTTCAGCAACCCGCCGCGCCACGGCCAAAAGCAGGCCTTCTTTGTTCTCATAGTGGTAGCTGATCTGGCTTAAGGCCACCTGAGCTTCTTCGGCAATCTGCCGCAGCGATGTGCTGGCGTAGCCCTGCCTGGCCATAATGTGATAGGCGGCATCCAGGATTTTCTCTTCCTGCGTCTTTTCTAACACGATTTGATGCCTCCTCTCGATCGGACGACCGTTCGAATCTGAATCTATTATATGCCGTTGTGGGGAAAAATACAATGGTTGGAAAAAATAACCGGACAGGGAGCTAAAGTCAAAAGGCCGCAGAACAGTTGTGCCAGCGGCCATTTCGTATACTTGTGTACAGAACCATCCCGGCCCAGTCACAGGGAACAGCCCGCCTGGATGTTATGCCAGGGTGTTCACTATCCAGGGCGTTCTTGCCCCACCAAACTGATCGGTACCGCTCACCCACTGAAGCCCGATGGAACGCGGCGGCCGCTTAAGCCCAGCGTGCTTATAATCTGCCAAACCTTCATAGACGCTTAGGATATCAAAGGCGTGGTCAAGCTTGCCTTTCACATCTGCATAGCGGAAACCAAAATGATCCAGGCCCAATCCGGTGCTGGAGAAGTCCGGCATTCTGTGTGTCTTCCCCAGCTTCGCCGCTAGCGCTTCCGTGAACTCTCTACCCGTCAGCCCCGTATAGATGAGGTAAATGGTGTCGACGAGGCGATCGTACATTTTGGTAAACTCATCTGTGATTCCTTGGATTGTGCCAGCCGTTGACCGCATCTCTTGCTCCAATTGTGTAAGTGTTTCCTGATCTGCGCCTTGGTCCAACGCTTGTTGGTAGCTGACATCCTGCGCCTTGAGGCTCTCCAGATGCGGAGCCAGGCATGCAGCCAAACTCGACTTTAGAGCAGAAGCGGCCGAAGAGATAGCCCTCAGTCCGCTTTTAACGAGAGAGTGCCTTGGCTGATCAGCAGATGAGCTGCGCCGTACATATGGCCTATTAGCCCCACGCAGGCACCGGCCAGGCAGCTGCTGCGGCAGGTATTTCGCTTTGCCGACCCTAACAGCCCTCCGTTGAGCGACGAGCTCCCCTGAACGGACTGGCGGCTGCATAAATGGCAATGCGGTTCCGCATCTGACTCTCACGATCCTTCCTCCTTACAAGGCGCCGATACTGGCTATGTGATCTTTATCGGCAGCCTTTGGTGGGTTCTTCACTTAGCCATGCTTGACCTGTCCGGGCGCGTTTGGGGACCAGAAGGAGCCAGGTGTTCTGTCATGCCATCCCCTTTTTCGGCCGTTAAAAAAGCCCTCATACTTATGTATGAGGGCACTAGAACCAGAAAACTCTTGCCTATTGGCCAGAATCGAGAGAACAGGCAGCGATGCCCAGCATGCCTTGGCCTCCGTGCACGGCCAGGGAAGCTCCCATCTCGGCGATGAACACTTGAGCAGACCGCAGACGCGCTTTGACCTTCTCCTTAAAGTCCTCTGCCATCGTAAGTGCATTGCTGTGCAGCACAGCAATGGTGAGTTTTTCTGTTGGAAAACGCTCTTCCACAAGGTCAATCAGGCGCTGTAATGCCTGTTCGTAAGAACGTTTCTTGTCAATTGCCTGCACCAGTCCATCCTTTACTCCCAAGATAGGTTTGATGGTTAACAGTGAGGCTACCATAGCCTGCAGCCGGCTGACCTTACCGCTGCGGGCCAAGTATTTCATAGTGGGCACAGCCACAAACACCGCTACCTTTTCCTTCGCGCGCTTGATGATTTCCAGAATCTCTTCCCGGCTCTTGCCCAGAAGAGCGGCTCTAGCTGCAGCGAGTGCAATAAATCCCTGCCCCATGCTCGCTGATTCCGAATCAACCACGGTGATGCGGATGGGTATGTGTTCCTTCAGAAGTTCAACGACTCTAACTGTTCCGCTCTGTTTGGAAGTGACGTGAATCGATATTATCTCTTTGGCTTTGCCCACGAGTTTGTTGTAAACGTCGAGGAAATCTCCTGGCGAAGGCTGGGAAGTAGTGATGTTTTCCTTTTCCTCAAGCTGTTTGTAGAATTCCTCGGTTGTCATGTCGATGCCTTCGCGCAGGAACTGGTTTCCTATCTGAATGCCCATTGGCACAATTTCCAGCTCAACCTCTCTTGCCAGCTCTGGAGGTACACTCGCAGCACTGTCAGTTACAATGGCTATCCGCTTCAATTTTTCACCGCCTTTTCCACAGACTCGTTTACCGTCTGCTATTATTCCCTTTGCAGGGCGTTTATTTGGCTTTTCACAGACCTAGATACAGGCACATTAATTTAATACCGCAAGTTCCTCCAGTAATCTAATGATCGTCATCCTGCGTCATTTCCAAAAAGAATTGATTCTTTTTCTCGATCGCACGTTCGTTCGAATCCACATCTATTATATGACATTTTGGGGATAAATACAATGTAATGTTTGGATTGAACCATAAATGTGTGTTATGCCACAGGGAATCGTTACTGCTGTCAGTTTGTTGGATGCCAATGCAAGTTCTCCAATGGGGGTGTGGACATTTTTACTTGATTTACGCCACTAGACCAAGACTTCATCTATAATCGATTGATCTGATACCCCTTGACTGCATCTTAATACGTTTCTCATTATATCAACTACTAAAGTTATTTAGTTCCCGCATACCATTCTGTTAGTGACTTCTTTCTAAGATATGTCATATAACACTCAGTCTTAACGGACATACGCTTATCTATTTGTTTTTACCAGGGTTTTGTCCACATCGCATTTGCATCATATTTCACAGTTTAATAGTGTTGCTTCTGTGTGACCTTATGCGAGCCATCCATACTCACTTATATTGAAAATTACTAGAGTAGTAAGATACCTTGAAAAGACAGCCAGTTACTATGAAAAGAAAATTCCCCGCGTTTGCGGGGCAGCTGTTGCACCACGTTCCGGTGCATGGATTGAAACAGGTCGATCCCCGCGTATGCGGGGTAGCCTACGATTGACGATAAGATACACGTCAAACACATGGTCGATCCCCGCGTATGCGGGGTAGCCAAAAACGCAAGGAGGAGAACACTGTGGGTAAAAGGTCGATCCCCGCGTATGCGGGGTAGCCGCTTTGGCAGCCGAAGCCATGGGTGCAGACACGGGTCGATCCCCGCGTATGCGGGGTAGCCCCTGCTCGTTGTACTCCCTCGCCTCGGCCATGAGGTCGATCCCCGCGTATGCGGGGTAGCCTCACAACCGATCTCCGGGCCAAGTGGCACGAGAGGTCGATCCCCGCGTATGCGGGGTAGCCTCAGGATAGGATATGCTCAAAGGTCTGTTGGGAGGTCGATCCCCGCGTATGCGGGGTAGCCCGTGTATACCAATACTGGGCTGACTTGGTAGCAGGTCGATCCCCGCGTATGCGGGGTAGCCCGAGCTGAAATCGCTCGACAGGCTCGGTGTTATGGTCGATCCCCGCGTATGCGGGGTAGCCCGTATTCGCAGCAGCCACCATCACTGGAAGGAAGGTCGATCCCCGCGTATGCGAGGTAGCCGCACGCAGCGGCGTCTGGCATAGCGCTAGGCCGGGTCGATCCCCGCATATGCGGGGTAGCCCTTTGCATAAAGGTTGCGAGCCCTGTTCACAAAGGTCGATCCCCGCGTATGCGGGGTAGCCGCTGGAGCGAGAGGCTCTTGAACAGGCGGAGAAGGTCGATCCCCGCGTATGCGGGGTAGCCCCCGTCTGGGCAATGATACACCGAAAGGAAGGGGGTCGATCCCCGCGTATGCGGGGTAGCCCGCTCATCCAAAACGAGCGGTAAAAAGACAGACGGTCGATCCCCGCGTATGCGGGGTAGCCGCGCCGAACACGGCCAGGTGCAGGCCACCGCTGGGTCGATCCCCGCGTATGCGGGGTAGCCCCGGAGTTTTGCCGGTAAAAAAGCAAAGGAGGGGGTCGATCCCCGCGTATGCGGGGTAGCCTTGCATTAGGCGTTGCATATATTGCAATAGCAGGGTCGATCCCCGCGTATGCGGGGTAGCCGTTCGGGATCGCATGTTACACGCAGCGCTCAAAGGTCGATCCCCGCGTATGCGGGGTAGCCGGCCGTGTAGTCGGACTCTCTTGCCAATCGTCGGGTCGATCCCCGCGTATGCGGGGTAGCCATGCCGGTATCGAAACAATGCCGGCGAAGCCAGGGTCGATCCCCGCGTATGCGGGGTAGCCACAGGTTGTTGCTATCGTGGAAGTGGGACAAGAGGTCGATCCCCGCGTATGCGGGGTAGCCTGTTTGAAGGACGGTTACACCGGCTACTATTGCGGTCGATCCCCGCGTATGCGGGGTAGCCAGGCCGGCGCCGTCACTATTATTATACCAACAGGGTCGATCCCCGCGTATGCGGGGTAGCCTATAGCACGACATCGCGCTATAGTCAAGTATAAGGTCGATCCCCGCGTATGCGGGGTAGCCGACGTGGAAGCTCTTCGAAAAGCCATTGAGCGGGGTCGATCCCCGCGTATGCGGGGTAGCCCTTGTTGCGAAATCCATACTGTCACCTCCTAAAGGTCGATCCCCGCGTATGCGGGGTAGCCGGATACCATGAGGCAGACGGATCCTATTGCCTAGGTCGATCCCCGCGTATGCGGGGTAGCCCTATATCACGGCTACCCCGGCTTATGTCATAAAGGTCGATCCCCGCGTATGCGGGGTAGCCTCCAAGTCCTGCAACGCGTCGTAAATCGTCTCGGGTCGATCCCCGCGTATGCGGGGTAGCCTAAAGAAAGCCGAAGAACACGGAGGGCATGTCAGGTCGATCCCCGCGTATGCGGGGTAGCCGCTTGTGATGACCCGCATTTCCAAACCTCCTTAGGTCGATCCCCGCGTATGCGGGGTAGCCTAGCACGACAGCGCGCTATAGTCAAGCGTAAAAGGTCGATCCCCGCGTATGCGGGGTAGCCAGGAAAAAACAAACGCCGAAATATTAGAGGAAAGGTCGATCCCCGCGTATGCGGGGTAGCCCCGGCTTGTGGAGATGATGCGGACGGGTGAAGAGGTCGATCCCCGCGTATGCGGGGTAGCCTCACCTGGGCTTTAGACTTCCTGCTTTTATAGCGGTCGATCCCCGCGTATGCGGGGTAGCCCGCTTCAAATCCTTAATGCACTCCGATATGTCAGGTCGATCCCCGCGTATGCGGGGTAGCCTCCATTCTTCTTCCTCCTTTTTTATATGCACGAGGTCGATCCCCGCGTATGCGGGGTAGCCCGGTAAGTCCGGTGCTGTAACTTTGCGCCATCGGGTCGATCCCCGCGTATGCGGGGTAGCCCGCGGCAGTCGCGCTTGCTGATCCAAGCCCAAGGGTCGATCCCCGCGTATGCGGGGTAGCCGACGAAGAGACTAACGCTAAAATATTAGAGGAAGGTCGATCCCCGCGTATGCGGGGTAGCCTTAGTTTTTCCGGATCGCTCAAATCGGTATAAAGGTCGATCCCCGCGTATGCGGGGTAGCCCCAGATCGAAAATCTCTTTGAGTCTTTGTTCCAGGTCGATCCCCGCGTATGCGGGGTAGCCGAGGAAGAAGAATGGAACAAAAACTCAAAGAAAGGTCGATCCCCGCGTATGCGGGGTAGCCTCCGTTCTTTCTTCTTTGCTGTCGCCCAAAGCGGGTCGATCCCCGCGTATGCGGGGTAGCCCCATTTACATAAGCTTCTTCAAAAGCCTGTAGGGGTCGATCCCCGCGTATGCGGGGTAGCCTTCCCCAAAAGCCATGTTCGCCAGCAGGCAAGGGGTCGATCCCCGCGTATGCGGGGTAGCCCTATCTATGTGTAATCCGAACGGGGGTGCAGGAGGTCGATCCCCGCGTATGCGGGGTAGCCTTGCGAAGAGCTCTGAAACGCTTAGAACGGTGGGGTCGATCCCCGCGTATGCGGGGTAGCCTGATAGACGCCATTCTTCACATTCTGAACGAAGGGTCGATCCCCGCGTATGCGGGGTAGCCTGGGCTCTGGGGGGTTAGATGGGCTCTGGAGGGGGTCGATCCCCGCGTATGCGGGGTAGCCCCGCAAGCGTTGCCCGGTGATATACCGGGCAGGGGTCGATCCCCGCGTATGCGGGGTAGCCGATGGCAAGACGGTCGCCGGAGAGCTCAAGGAGGGTCGATCCCCGCGTATGCGGGGTAGCCCCGCAACAAACGTACAACAAACAATAGAGGTGAGGTCGATCCCCGCGTATGCGGGGTAGCCATATGTCGGTCACGGTTGATGGAGCCAACCGCGGGTCGATCCCCGCGTATGCGGGGTAGCCGCCGTTGTGGATCTTGTTATCAATGATCGCCAGGGTCGATCCCCGCGTATGCGGGGTAGCCTCAGGCATTCCTGCATTGCCAGGGGACACAAACGGTCGATCCCCGCGTATGCGGGGTAGCCCTGCGCTGATCAGGTTTTCTGGTTCTACAGTAAGGTCGATCCCCGCGTATGCGGGGTAGCCTGGGAGTGGGTGGAGTATACTAGGCAAGCGAAAGGTCGATCCCCGCGTATGCGGGGTAGCCCATCTTTCCTTTCCTCCTTTTTTATGTGTACGAGGTCGATCCCCGCGTATGCGGGGTAGCCTGACCGCAGCCGGCTTTTTAACCGGCTCCCGCAGGTCGATCCCCGCGTATGCGGGGTAGCCTTGGGCTCTTGCCGCATCGGATTGGGCTTTGAAGGTCGATCCCCGCGTATGCGGGGTAGCCGTAATCCGGGCTCCAGAGGAGCTTTCGGGTTAGGGTCGATCCCCGCGTATGCGGGGTAGCCCCGAGGAGTACGAAGAAATCGTACGCGGCGGTAGGTCGATCCCCGCGTATGCGGGGTAGCCTAAATGGTTTGAAGTGGAACTGGCGGGCGGAAAGGTCGATCCCCGCGTATGCGGGGTAGCCGGTATATCTGTGGAAGCCATCCACGATCACGTAGGTCGATCCCCGCGTATGCGGGGTAGCCCACATAGAATAGGTACTAAGTCCAATGTAACAAGGTCGATCCCCGCGTATGCGGGGTAGCCCCAAAATAATTCGCCCTACAATTTCTAAGGTGGGGTCGATCCCCGCGTATGCGGGGTAGCCCCTTACCCACTCTCTTAAAATCTTCTTGGATAAGGTCGATCCCCGCGTATGCGGGGTAGCCATAACAGCGTAGCGATTTTTAAACTGGTAAAAGGGTCGATCCCCGCGTATGCGGGGTAGCCGGTGTCTGCGCCATATTTCTTAGCCAGCTCGAGGGTCGATCCCCGCGTATGCGGGGTAGCCTCCGCCAGCGAATCTCGCACACTCACAGAGAAGGGTCGATCCCCGCGTATGCGGGGTAGCCCTAGAGGATTACGCTGCGATGTCGAACTACCACGGTCGATCCCCGCGTATGCGGGGTAGCCTGGGAATGGTTGCCGAAGCAGGACCAGAAGCGAGGTCGATCCCAGCGTATGCGGGGTAGCCTCATCACGGCCCGCACCCCAAAACCTTATTCCGGGTCGATCCCCGCGTATGCGGGGTAGCCGAAAGGTATCCTATTCCACCAGAAGGATGGGCGGGTCGATCCCCGCGTATGCGGGGTAGCC
>Ga0134099_1000221_pt1 | contig 72643 bp, 84 predicted proteins | sample 10_taG_2_FD_105482 | JGI IMG/M metagenome (GOLD analysis project Ga0134099, IMG submission 105482) | Switchgrass degrading microbial communities from high solid loading bioreactors in New Hampshire, USA - 10_41_5_180_A2 metaG | ecosystem: Engineered > Bioreactor > Semi-continuous > Anaerobic >...
AAGAATGGGCTAAGTATAGTCCTAGTGTAAGTCTCAGTTGTTAGTCTTCGTTAGACCCCCCACTATATTTTTGAAGGAGGCACTACAATGGACAAACTATTAGAGGAATTAGAGAGGGCCAGTATTACGGCCTCTGTGAAGAGGGACGTTAAGGAGGGGATAATATGATTGATCTGACTAACTCCAATCTGATCCTTAGGCTGTCTCCTATAAGGGACCATGCAGTAGACGTCTATGTAGCTCAGAAGTCGACAGGTAAAAGGGGCTTTATAACCCGAGTAAACCCGAGAAAGGGCTTTGATGGCGGAGTCAGGTTCTATGATGGAGATCTTCTTTTCGAGAACGAGTACGAGGAGATCAGCTGGGATGACTTCGATAGAGACTTCATCATAGAGGATATAAGTATCGAGTATGATCCCTTATTCAAGGACGGTATATGGGAAGAGGTACCAAGAGTAGTATATCTTGATAGGAGGTGAAAGAGATGACATATTACGAGGTCCAAATGACTAGGAAAGAAGCCCTCGCCGAGGCCATCAAGATGATGAAGCTCAACGGATATACTGTCTATGCTGTTAAGCACTCCGATGGTAACCTTACTACAGAAAGAGGACTATATGTCTATGCTATTACTCCAACCAGCAACATCCTCTATATCCAGCCCAACCGCTTTGAAGGGTGGGACATAACCCTTGTCTATGTTCCTAGCCCAAAGCATGGTTCCGGTTGTAGAGATGCTCGCAGTCAACCATATCAGAACCTTTCGCTGTCAGCTCTCAGAGAGGCCGAGAAACTTAATCTAGCGATGGCTCATAAGCTTAAGGCTAAGCTGTATAAGTCTCCCGAGGACTGGAAGAAGTCTTACTGGTTCGAACTGGTAGAGCTTTAGAGAGAAAAGATCGAGAGAATGGATGAGATTGTACCTTTGGGTATGGTCTCATCCATTTCTCATAACCCCCGCCTCGATTTTCGGAACACTGGACAACTTTCTTAGAGAGGATTGACAGCAATAGCCTGTGTGGGATATAATAAAAGTACAGATAGAGAAGTACGAAAACTAATCAGGAGGTAAAAGCAATGAACAAGAATCTCTGTCTGAGTCTCGATGAAGGAGAACTCCGGCTGATGGTTAAGCTGGCAAACACAGTTGAGGAAGGAGCAGGACATGAAGTATTGGCGAGTCGACTATTACAGAACCCATAATTGGATTGATACGAAGTACATCAAAGACGAATTTGCGCAGGGGGCAATCAATAAGGCGCGGGTAAAAAATATCGTTGACGTACAGGAAACAACTGAAGAAGAATATAGAGCCGGGTTAGCCCGCCGGAAAGCTGCGGCACAGGCGAAAAAAGCCCGCCGCGCAGAACTGGAACAATAGATTATCTGACAGCCCCGGCACAAGGGGAGAAAGGCAGGAAGAATGTTAGTATAGGAAGATTGGAGGGTTTATCAATGTTAAGGTTTAACATCGGTCAAAAAATATACTACCGCGGAGACATGGCAAACAATCCCGGATGGTTTGAGATTACTGAAATCATAGAGGACGATTATTTTCGGGGTTATGTACTCAAGGAAATAGATGGGGAGGGCAGAACATTTGCAAGAGTTTTTGACTGCATGATACATGAAATTGACCGGGGGCATGGCGGAACAAGGTTTGTCACAGAAGAAGCATATAGAGAATACAGAGAAGAGCAATTGAAGAAACTTCAGGAAAGCATAGCAAGGACAGCAAAAAGATGTAACGAATGCCTTGAATGTCACCATTTCAGCAACGGATGTGATGGCAACAGCGAGCCTTGCGAAGCTTTCGAGTATGCAACACATTGAAAAGTCCCGAGGTTGCCGGGTTTATCCCGGGAATGAATAGCAACAAAGTACTTCCCAGCGGCGGGGATAAACGCCGCAGAAAGGAGGAAAAAGCCATGGATATAAGGATCGGCAATACAATCAAGGCATACAGCACCGAAGAAATACTGGAAGAGGTAAAACAGAGAGGCTCAACTACTACCATAGTAATAGACCAACCAGGCACAAGCTATTATATCAGTGTTCCAGCGCTTAATAAAGACATTAAAGGATGTATCAATGGCTTGACAAAAGACAAAGTAGTAATCACTATAACGATAATAAAATAATCCCCTTCCGCGTCGCAAGCATCCAGGGATTATAACAGCACAAGGCCGTCAGTAAAATTATACTGCTGGCGGCCTCCAAAATCAAGATTGACTGAGCAAATTGCATACATGGAGTTATTGGCGCGACGCATAAACCAACAAACACCGAGCCGGGCGGTATATCCCGGCAGGAAGTGAGGGGGAAACATCATAAATAAGTGTACGGAGGAACGAAAGATGAAAGTTAACGAGATGGTACAAATTCACAATGGAAACAATTCAGTGGGTGGCATGTTCATCTATGAGAAATTCATTGAAGGCAAAGTGATTAAGGTCAATGCAAAATCAATTAGGGTGCACATGACACACGTTAAGTGCACAACAAACGGTAAGGTTACACGCGAATATGACATGGACGAAACAGCAACATTTACGTTTTGGAAGACCATTGACAGAGAGTTCGGTAAGAACGCTGGCAAAACCGTTGACATTTATAAGAACAGCAAATACGGCATCATTGAAATCGCTCACTAATTAAGTGATAATGGGACCCGCTATAACGAATCGGATAACCCGCCTGACGATGGCCGGATGGCACCCGGCCGAAACGCCCGAAAGGGCGTCGTGGGAAGCCACATCAACAACCGACCCGCACGGTTATGCGGGAGAAAGGAGAAAGTAATATGAGGAAAATAAGACTAACACAAGACGCCTACGCTTGCGGCGGCTCCGTCCGCGCAGGTGGCAACTCAGTTTACGAACTTACCGCCTGGTATGAGGCAGCAGCAGAGGACGCAGACGGCAACAAGTATCGCGTCATATGGGAGATCAGGAACCCAGACGCAGAGGACGAGGGCGACGTCTGCGACTGGTCAAAGCCCTGGGCAATCCTAGACGAGCACTATAACAACGTCTCTGATACCGTCACGCTTGACGGTGACGAGTAACCAACACGCCGCCCCGGCACAAGGGGAGAAAGGAGCAAGACAGTGATGAAAATAGTAATGACCCGATACATTGACTGCTTCTGCGATTTCTCGCACGGAGCAAAAATAAGAACAGAAAGTGGCCGTTCTCTTGGGGCAACCTGCGACCCCAAAGAAGCCGAAAACATCATCAGGAATTACTTCGCGAATGAATTTTTCCCCGAGACGGTGTACGTGTACTTTGGCGGAGAAATAGGACAGGACGGATTATTAGGATATACTTTTAGTATCGCAGAGTGATGGCCCGCATCGGGCCGGTAATGCACAAGCCCGGTCACAAGTCCGGGCAGAAAGGAGAAAACAAATGGAACAGAGAGTTTACGGATACGTTAACGGGAAAGCGGTCTACAGCCGCGATGAATTCATATTCACATCGCGTGGCTTCGGCCCAATCGAGAACGACGACGAACTACTCGCCTTCGCCCAGAAGGTCACATGGAACTGGTACGATGCCGGATGGCATAGAACATTTACCAGCTACTACCTGAGCGATTATGCACTGAGCGAGCCTTACTGCAGCCTGACGCTGAAAGAATTTGCACGGTTGAAGGAACTTCAGAAGGAAGCAATCGCAGCGGAGAAGGCCGCAGATGACGCCCGCGAGTGGAAATATAAGGAGACGATCTATTGGGCCGACAACAGCGTCGAGGAGGTCTGGGAGGACAAGGACGGAAACATCAAAACGGTGATGGTGACAGGACCGCACGGGGACGCATGTTAAATAAATCAAGCGCAGAGTGACGCCGGGCAACCGGCGGTAATGCGAAGGAATGGGGGTCTCTGGATAGTCTAGAGGATATAGCCCCCGAGACCGCCGATAGAATATTACAGTATACTCTATTCGGTGAAGTTCGCTATTGTTAGGAGGTGTCTAGTATGATAAAGAACGAGTGTCCGCATATTCATGCCTGTGGTTATAAGGTCTATAGTTCAAGGGGTCTAACAGAATTCAGAGCCGTTGGTGAATATGGCATTATCCTATTCGACGCTGAGCTCACTGACGGTAAGCTGATTACCGTGACTAAGTCCTACTACGATAAGTCCACCGATAGACTCTATAGGACCAGAAGGGTACTTGATAAGTTCGAACCCCTGGTAGCTGAGATGGCCAAGGCTCTGGTCGAAGAGGGTTTTATCCACAATTATAATACGCGCTAGCGCTTCTCTTCGACCCCCGCCCCTACGAATTAGTGGACTCTGCTCAAATACCTATGATAGGATTGACATCATAAGTCTGGCAATGATATAATATAAGTAGAAGATCGAAGGGAGACTCAACATGATAGTCCATGAGATGACCGTAATAAATAGACTTCAGGAGGTCGTCAGATCAGAATTCGATAGAGCCTCAAGAACTGAGAGCTCTAAAGAGTTCTACAAATGCCTCCACTCTGGCCGTTATGCCGAGGAGCTAATATCTAAGGTTAAGAATAATCAGAGACTCACTCACAAAGACTACCTCTATATAAGCTCTGCCTTTGGTCCTGTTGTTTCAGCACAGTCGGCGGCTATTAGGGGCTATGTCCTAGGTACAATAATACATGAGCGAGGAGATATACCATACCTACTCCACTTCGACGAGTTTGAACTATGGACCCTGAGAACCCTCCTTCTAGAGCAAACATCTATAGTCTACGAGAAGGCTATGGAGGGCCTATCAGCTGAAGAAATCGCTAATAGCGACTTCGATACCGAGCCAACAACCAAGCCCTACTACGATCTCTACTGTATCTTCGATATGAAGGTCAATGTCAGAGAGAACTTCATAGTTTTGAGCAAGGATCAGGTTAAGCTGCTGGCTCAAGTTATTGATAAGGCATACAGACAGCTGTTCGAAGAGGACCCGAGAATTGATAACCCGACAGATAAAGACGAAGTTATCCGACACACCAAGGTGTACCTCCAGCAAGTTCTACAGTCATAGGTTCTGTGGGGTTGTCCTTAACAGCCCCTCTCCAAGGGCCTAGAGCCCTAAAACACGGGTAGTGACCTACACAAGGAGGAACGTAGTATGAACAACAACGAAGCTCTGGCCAAGAGGATTGAAGAACTCATGGCCGAAGGCAAGACCTTAGCAGAGGCTTTGGCTGAATGTAAGGTCAAGAGCGGAGGCACTAGGAAGAGAGAGAAGATTGAGGACCGAGTAGCATACATCAAGGGCCTCAATAACATTACAGAGGTTAGGAAGGCTTCCAAAGCCGCCTTCGCCAAGAGAGCCAAAGCAAAGGATACCGCCGCTGAAGACCGCTATGGTGATGAGATCAGAGCGGCAAGAGAGCGTCTCGAGGAGCTCAATGAGATGATAATGACCGCGGATGATCCGCTCGCAAAAGCTATTGAGCTCGGGGAGGATCCGTCAGGTGTAGTACAGAGAATGCTCGACACCTATAAGGGTCTCGACGACAGACTCAGCGAAGCTCTGAGGAAGATCGACATGCCGAAGAAGACAGCTAAGACCCTTATGAAAAACATCCCAGCTGACCAGATCCCCCAAGAGATCGTTGAGAAGCTGAACAAATTAGGCCCTGAGTATCTGCCTATCTACCAGCAGAGGGTCAAGCGTAATGACCAGAGATGCATTACCGTAAACAGGACTCTTAACTTCTTGACTGACCTTACGGTTAACTCCAAGAAGTATAAGAAGTCCTGAGATCTCAGGGAGGGAGGATAGGATATGTCAGTAACAGATAAATGGTATACTACCGAAGAGACCCTGGTCGAGATACCAAAAGGTAGGGACCTGATAAGGGTCGTGATTGGTAAGAAGCTCGTGAGAGACGAACCCAAAGTCTACTTGGACATCAGGACTTGGTACAGAGACGATGAAGATAAGCTCTGTCCAGGTAAGGGATTTGCTAAGCCTGTGACTAAAGAGGAGCTAATTCAGATAGCTGATGCCCTTAAAGACTTTGGGGGTAGATGGGATTGATATTCTCTCTACTACCCATAATTGCCGGAGGAATATTCATCATTATTAAGGCGGGTATAATACTCCTGACCCTTATACTCACAATCGTCGCATTGATTATGCCTGACAGAAGTAATCGTTGTAAAGGGAGTACATGGGAGGAATATAAGAGGGCCGAGAGAGAATATAGAAAGGTCCTCGGGCTTCCAGAAGAGGAAGATAAGGCTGGTAAGTGAGACACATTTACCAGCCTGTCTTACTAAAAGGAGACCCCGTATAAGCTTAAAATATCCTATAATAGACTAGGATGCGCGTTAAATTTTTTCCAAGACTACTAAGACCTGGAAATTTCCGGGGTAATAAAGGAGGGCTAAAAATGAAAACAAGATTTAATCGGGAGGTTGTAGAGAATGTCTGAACTTCAGATAAAAACTGATATCATCGGTCAGCTAAAGCTGTTCAGATCTAGCACATTCATCGATCCATATGCTTTCATTCAGGAGGCTATACAGAACTCCCAGAGGGCTAAGGCTAGTAAACTACAAGTTTTAACTGACGTACATTCCGACGGTAGCTATGAGATAACATTCATTGATGATGGAGCTGGTCTCAGTGATCCTGAGGACCTATTCACTCTTACTAAAACTGGCTGGGATAATGATACAATCGAGTCTGAGCAACCCTTCGGTATCGGCTTCTTCTCATGCATGGCCATGGCCAATAAAGTAGAGGTCGAGTCTAAGGGTAAGAAATATTCCTTCGACTACGAGGAGATAATGGCAACTGGTACTCCTTCTGTTAAGGTAGAGGATAGCTCTTTCGAGGACGGGTTCATGGTAACCCTGAAGAGCTTCGTACCTGACTTCAATATCCATACGTTCATAGTCAGGTTCAAAGAAGCTGCTAAACTTTGTCTCTCACTGAAATGCTCCATTGACGGTGAGTCCATACTCCCGGTGGACTATCTCAGACCACCAGAGACACTGAAGCATTATCGTAAAGTTCGCTTCGGCACTGTGAATGGCTGGATAGGTCCGAGTAGCTCTTCCTGGGAGGGTGCCATAAAGATCTACCATCAAGACCGGTTTGTTACCGATCTCCCTTTCCCTGGTATAATAGGGGCTCTCTCAGTAGGCTTAGCTGATCTTACACTAAGGGCTCCGGATCGTCGCTCCATCATCGAGGACCAAAAGTACCAGGACTTCAAATCCACATTACGAGAGAGCTTCGTAAAGCCTCTGCTGATAAAGATGATACAGGACCCGGAACTAAATGTGTATCAGACTGATATAGCTAATATGTATCTCTCTGTTGATGACTACGCTGATAAGCTGAGATATGTCATGATCTCTAGCCTGGACACTGTGGACAGACTCGCTAATCTTGATGAGTATGACCTCCGTCATATGACCAGAGAAGAACTCCTCGATCTTATAGAGTCTACCCCAGATCCTCAGGAGATTGAAGAGCCTGTAGATCTTATTGAGAGAACTATAGAGTTTAAACCCAGTAACAGAGCGATTAATACTGGTTCTGTCTATTCAGCTCCTCTAGCTAGCTCTTACGATAACCCCTATGTTGGTCCAGTTAAAGAGGTTAAGGCCAAGTCAAAGGCCCTGAGAACCCTTAACAATCTGGCTAAAAAGCGCGTACTATACTATGTGACCCCTAGGGATTTAGCCACTCACCGTAATATCATAGGGGAAGCGTTAAATGCGGGTATTCCCATCGTACTCGCTAGAACTGAGCTAGAGAAACGCAGCCTAGAGAGTAAGCTCAGGGCTATAAGAGTCTCTGACGTCACTTACGCCAAGAAGCTGGAGATCCGTGTAACCCCAGATAAGGCTAGCTTAAAGGCTCGTCGAGTGGGTAGACTGATCGGCTATCTTCTAAAGAAGATGGAGATAGAGAATATAGACATCAAGCTAGGAAACATCGAAGCCCGTCATAATATCCTACTATCCGGCGACGTTGTAGCTTCCACTCCGACGCGGCTGAGCATAGCTCGGGAGAATAACACCATCTACATTGACACAACTTCGGTCAACCGTTCAAGAGTTCTGAATATGTCGGATGACCGAGTTGATATAGGTGAGCTCTTCTTCTTAATGGGTCGATTCGATGAATTAAGAGAAGCTCTCACCGGCCTTATAAAGTGCGACGTATCGGATGTGGACTCCTATATAATAAAGAGTCTCGCTTCCATAGAGGCCAGTTGGATTGTCACCAATCGCATAGCACAAGAGGAGTCTCCATCCAACGAGCCTTAATTACAAAGATACCTGGAGCTGAGGGTATCGGCTCCAGGTATTAAATTAAGAGAGGATGGTTAAGTGAAACAGCGCAATTGGAGGCCCAGTAGAGTTAGGGTCTGGTTAAGGAAGTATGGGTGGGTAATAAAGATGATATGTTGTGTGTTGCTTATATTGCTTATTTTCCATAACCGCTTAGCCCCCCGCCCCTAAAGTTCAGGAACCAACACCTACAACGGTTATACTGACTCCAGAGCCAACGACACTTATGACCCCAGAGCCAACGACACTTATGACCCCAGAGCCAAGTCCCGAGGTCATCCCAGTAGAGGAGCCTGTAATAGAAGAACCTATGGTAGAGGAGCCAGAGGATCGATTATCCTGCGACCCTATTTACATAGATGACAGGCTCAGAGACATGATTGCAACTCAGATAGCGATAGAGGCTGAGGGTTGCGAATTCGAGGTAAAATGTATGATTGCCCAATGTATCTATGACAGAACAGTTCTTAAGATAGGCTCAGACGGTACTGTCGAAAGTACGTTAACCTGGCCAGGACAGTTTGATTACAGAGGCAATTATAGACTACAGCAATCGGACTATGATGCCATATCCTGGGTCTTTGATCAGGGTAATAGGGTAACAGAGGAACCTATCATATTCTTCTGTAACCCAGACCTAGTAAGCGACGCTGCAAGGGAATGGTTCTACTCCTTTAAGCTGATTACTGAAGGCGGCGGTATGGCCTTCTTCTCACACGAGCGGATTTCATAGTAAACCGAATTAGGTCCTCGATTTTTAAGCCATATAATTACAAGGGCCTAGCTTAAAACCTTCTAAAATACTTGTATGCGCGAACTTTATAAGGCATTAAAAAGGGCTCAAGCTAATTGATTTAGCTTGAGCCTTCTTTTTGTCCTCTAGGTTAGAGCTTAGATCTGAGTGAGAGCTCTAGTGTGTTGCTATCGGCTAATTTTTTAGAGTGTAGCTCCATTCGGTTTCTCATCGTTTACTCCTTATCGGGTCTGATTTTTACAAACCTAGGGAACCTAAGAGACCTGGTGCCGTTTGCATTAGTCGAGATCTCCTGGAATTTTATCTCGATTATCTTTCCAACTATAGCTGTAGGATTGTGCCACCAAAGGATCCTTTGCTCATCTGTGAGTCCCGAGCCGACACGTACCTCATTACCCTCGAAGTTACAGACGAGTCGTCCGACACAGCCTACATATTTAGTATCGGGTTCGCCTTCCTCGATGCCTATGACCCTGAGGTCAATTGTCTTAACGGGCTTAAGTTTCTGCCATGCATATGTACGTTTCTTCTCATAGGGAGCATCAGCATCCTTTATCATTATACCCTCGTAGCCTTGGTCTAGGACCTTGCGATAATAGTCGTCCATTACTCTGAGGATCTCTTCTTTTTCCCGTCCATGAGTGGAGATAAATTTGAACGGTACTAGAGATATATTCTTGACATTGTGGTATGCTAGTACGTCTGCAAGCTTTGTGGCCCGGGTTATCTGGGCCTCTTCACATACTCCAGACTCTGGAATAAGGTCGAAGGCATTTAAGATACCCTGCTTGTCTGAGGACTTTCTGAAAGCTTGGGTCTGAGTCCCTTTGAAGTCGCTGCTCATTATCTCGCCATCTACGTAGTAGCCTTTAGGTAGCTTGAGAAGCTCCTCAGAAATACTATCATAGCCTGAGATGATTTTACCGTTCCTGCTGTAGAGTAAACCAGTTGTCGTACAGCCTAGTGCTCTATAGCCGTCGAGCTTAGGCTGCAATATCATCCGGCTAGGAATACGACCTGCAAATTCCTGAGCGAGTTGGACCCCGAACTTTTCAATAAGGCCTGGTATAGCTGCATTTATAGTCTTTACCTGTATGCCTATATTCAGGTCCTTCTTTATTACTCTGGAATACCACTTGACCTCTTGTGGGCTGCAGCCTCTGATGAAGTAGATAACTTCATCTATAGCCTCATGGCCAGTAACTTGTCTTGTCTCTAGTCTGCTTAACAGCCGAGTAAAGAGTTCGAAGTTTTCTGGCCGAGATCTATAATTGACAAGTGGGTCAATTCCCTCAGGTATCTGCTTGATGTAGTAGACACGGTTGGGATCATAGGCTGCTTTCAGTAATTCGCGGAGAGCTGTATTGTCTCTTTCACGCTGTAGATAGGACTGTTTCTCGAGAGTACTCGTAGTGGACTCTATGGATTCCAGGGTTTGAAAGGCTCTTGAGATCTCTAAGTCCTGGATAGAATACTGACTCATTTATTCATACCTCCTTAGACTAATTTTATCACAACAGACTCTCTGTCGTTAATTCCCCGCCCCTAAATTTAGCGGATCCATAGAAATCTCGTCTAGCTCTGGGTGAGACGTCAACATAGAAGCCAACTGGTCACACATGTTATTGAACTCATTATCAGCATGACCCTTTACGAGTATAAACTCGACAGAGGCTAGTCGGTTAGTAGCTCTTATAAGTTGGTTCCAGAGATCCATGTTTGCTGGTCTCTTACCAGCTGAATTCTTACCGGTCTTACTCCAGGACTTATACCATTTCTGGTTCATACCATTAACTACATAGGCTGAGTCACTGAAGATTGTAACCCTGTCTTCCGGTGAACACTGGTTAAGGGCAGAGATTACAGCCATCATTTCCATTCTCTGATTTGTGGGCGTCATACCTGACAGGTCTTTACTGCTAGCATACTTGCGTACGAGGTATCCGTCAGTGTTTATCTCTACCCAGGCGTAGGCTCCTATAGCTCCAGGTCTGCCATTATTCTTAACGGAGCCATCAGTATAAAACAGTCGTTCCATTTTGTTCCTCCGATTTAACATTAAGTATCTGACTCGGGGTTATATTGATAATAGTCTTGAAGTAGCACAGGGTTCTTAAACATCATATGGGCGGTTGGATTATACTTGCAGCGTAGACAGGGCATGCTAGAAGGGTAGTTATGAGACCCCTTACAGGTCGAGCACTGGGGTATGCTCTTCTTTAGGACCCTATACAGGTCTATACCTATATAGATACCTCCTAAGAGAAGAGGCGGGAACCAGAGATACGATAATAGGAGTATCCAAGGCTTATCGGTGTATCCGAGAAGTTTAGCTGGTATTACTAAGGCTGTCAACCCAGCTAGGAGAGCTATCCAACTACGTAGCGCTTTACGCCATGTCAAGATAATGAACCCCTTTCGAGGTCTTTTTTAATCTTCAGTGCACAGGTCCGGCAATACTTAAATCGGGTCTTAATCCCAGTTGTGTCTTGTATCTCTATTTCCTGAACGTCTTTATCACCCCCACATATCATACAGACACTACCATATTTCTCGATTACTACCCGGGGACCATCAACACTAAATTCCACGAGATCGCCGTCTCGAAGATTTAGAGACATCCTCAGCTCTGAAGGTATCGAGACCCTTCCTAGCTTATCGAGCTTCCTAATGAGACCGCTCCTATTCATTATACTTATCACCCTCTATCTCAATTCCTAGTCTTAATTTATCTCGCTTGCTGAGATCGGAGAATGGTAGCTCCCTCCTCTGCCTCCTAGCTAGCTGATATTCTGATAAGAAGTCTATGCTCTTGGCTTTATTACTCTTTGTGTTTTTCAGCTCCTGCTCGAGAATTCTATCAGCCTCGAGCTCGAGCGGAGACTTACCTGAAGTCTGTGTCCTCCGACCGTACTTTTGGCACAACTCCTATCAACCCTTTCTCTCTTAAGTATCTGATTTTATTACGGATAGACTTAAGGGGCTTATTGAGCTCGATAGCTATGGATTTCTCCGAGTGACCCTTATTGTATAGCTCAACCACTCTCTGTGTCTCAGCTTGGGTGAATGACACTGTTTTCTTCGGCTGGGTATCCGTGAGTAGCTTATACAGTTTGACGAGAGCAGCAGATAAAGAATAGGATACGGACTGTTGGGATATTCCCAGTTCTTTAGAGACCTCTTGTTCAGTATAACCTTCGATTAGGCACCTACGGAGTACATATCTCTGTCTCTCCGTGAACTTTGACCCCCGCTTCTTAAAGAGTAGATCCTCGAGATCTATGACCGCTATCATGTTGTCCAGATCTTCACCAACATCGCCAGAGGCCATAGCCCCAGGAAGTGCCCTTATAGCTTTTTTTAATCGGGATATGGTCTCACGATCTGGCTTCATATTAGACCTCCGGGAGTGTTATGAATTTACGACTTGCTATGTAATCAGCAAGGTGTGTCAGCTTCTCAAGAGGGGTCTCAGGTATGGGTAGTGTAACATGACTCCTTCCCCAAGAGTCTTTATTCCAAGGTCCCATGTGGCTGTCTATAGCGCTGAGTACCTGATCGACGATTTCCTCTTGTTCTGGAGTAAATCCGAGGGTCCCTTTGAGCTCTTTCTCATAGACCCTTCTCGGCCACAGAGGATGCTCAAAAGCATAGCCATCAAAGTTGAGACCCTGCTTAAAGCTATCATGGAAAGCAAGGGCTACTCGGAGCATCTGATCTCCCAGCTCCGGAAGTTCAGAAGTAAATAAGGGATTGTCTAGGAGCTCTTCAGCGACCTTCAGGCAGCCCATGGTGTGTCTTACAAGGCCGCCTGTACCTTGAGCAAACTGGGGATGATTTTTACCTCCAGTAGAAGCAGGTACCCTGTAGAAGTAATCCGGAACTTTTTCGATGAGTGCTTCTGAAAACTTCCGTAGAGTCGGGTCTGTTACGCCTCTTAGAAGATACTCGAAGATCGACTTGTCATACATACCAGAGTCTGGTTTTACGAGCTCGGATGGAACAGGAGAAGCGTTACGAATGTGATTACGGAGCTCCGCTTTCCACTCCTCGACAGTCACCTTATAACCGCTCTTGAGTTTGTCTATCAACCAGCTAGCGGCCTTTACCGGGGTGTCATTATCTATGGAGTAGTCTTCTACAGAAGCTCCCATCACCTTACTGAGGAGAGACTTGAGATAATTTATCTGCGCTGTACTTGCCATTACATGAACTCCTTTCTGAATATCTCTATATTGAATTATACGCGAGTTTTACAAGTTTTGGTAAAGACAAATATTAAGAGAGACCCGTATAATACGGGCCTCTCGAGTTATTAATCTCGGATACCTGCTGATAGATCTGTAAGTATTTCTATCTTCGCGAGGTCTGATATGGATAGCTTTCTGGGATTCTCCGGGTCCGGTAAAGCAGGAAGATCTGCGAACCAACTCGCGTCCATGATACCAAAGGCCTCAGGCCAGCGTGAACGACAGAACATTGCTAGGGGTATAGCAATCTGTCTCATCTTCATGACGATTGTGGCCTTAGTAGAGTTAGGAAGTACGGCTCTCGCCTGCTGGGGGGAACAGCCGAGATCCTTAATCAGCGTATTATAGTAGTACTCTATCTCCGCCATAGCCTCCATCCAGGTATTGAGCTCCTTAGTCCCCTCTCTAAAGAAGAAGGGTCTAACAAAGGCTATGCCTCCCTCGAACTTGTGTTCTTTGGTATAGTTACAATACCTTGTACTCTCCTGTGCAAAGCTTGCCATTCTGTGTCTGACAAGCTCATGAGTGACCCCTCGATCTGTGGTAACGGCGAAGGTGAGATCCTGGAACTCGATCATTGCATGATGCCCAGTAGCGACTATCTTATCTCGGATAAACGGTCCTGCGGATCCCTCTTTTATATAGCTCTCAGACTTGTAAGGTACCCTCGCCACGGTCTCAAGGAATTTTATAGCATAGTCGTTATCAAGTACTGTCTGACTTGGGAGTATGGTTATCTTAGGCTCTACTATTCTCATCAGTCTTGCTCCTTTCACCTGTCTTAGGTCCTATGGCTTCTTCTCCGAGGTATAATCTCGTACCCAACTCGATGGCTCTCTTAGAGAGCTCATAAAGGGCTATGGGTTTAGGGGCTACTTTTCTGTACTCTAAGTCTAACTGACTCAGAGTAAGATAGGGGTCCTTAATAATGGGGTCCTTCTGGTTGGGTTCTCTAGAAGGATACCTACTGGACTCACTTTCCAGGGAGGGCGACATTTATGATTACCTCCTTAAAATTAAGTTAGTTTAAGTTTAAAGGCCCATTTTAAGCACGCGCTTTTTAGTGTACGTGAATTTTTAAAAGGGGCCCTTATAAATTACATGCCTTAAAAATTAGTGACCTAATTCTATTTTACATTACCCACAATATCCAGACCTACAGCCAGAGGCCTTATTTAGTTCTTCCAAAGAGATTATTGGACCGTCCACCTCAATCTTAGGGAGGAATACAGTTTTATCCTGCAGACTCGATACTCGCTCGTTAAGTTTGTTGAGAAGATCATCCCACTCTTCCTGCCTGTAGAGTGCTAGGAATTGCTCGAGCTGTCTGGCTATAGCGTCTGAGCAGCTTTGGACCCTGCACTTATTATTGGCTATTGCTCTAGAGCACTTGACAGACTTAAGCTGGTCTATGATCTCCTGAATGGGAATATTATGTCTCGCTCCGCTAGAGATGAGTCTAGAGATAGTCTGTATGTTAGCTGTGCAGCCACCGTCTGAGCCAGCAGTAGCGAAGACTTCTCGGATCCTTCCCTTATACGGGTTAATAGTGACCCAGATCTTACCACATCCAGATTGGATCTTTGTTGTAAGCCCGATTAGTAGCTCGGGTCTTGTCCCAGCATCGAGGGTCTCAACCTTCTCAGTAGTAAGGACTCCTGTAAGAGAGCCGTCACGATAGATAGTTATACCTTTGCAACCCATTGACCAGGCTCTGATAATAATATCCTTAACTGCAGATACCTCAGTCTCCTGAGGTATGTTAACAGTCTTGGATATTGAGTTGTCCACGTAGGGCTGAAGAGCCGCTTGCATTGCTACGTGGTCCTTCGGATCGATTTCTCTGGCTGTTATAAATAATCTTTGCCACTTTGCAGGTATCTCGTCTACCCCTGTAGCCCGTCCTCTATTTTTTGCAACCTTCTCTATAACTTCCTCAGTGAGCCAGCCCTCTTGCTCACCGATCTCTCTAAAGAGCGGGTTTACCATGTTCTTTATTTGACCTAGGATGTTTCTCTTATAGACAAGAGCGAAGATAGGTTCACAACCCGAGGATACAGCATCGAGTATCATACTGATTGTTCCTGTAGGTGCTATGCAGGTTCTTGTGAGATTACGAACCTTTATACCATCGACACAGTACTTTGACTCGTACCATCCTTCGGGTACTCCGCGGGACTCGGCAAGCTTGGTTGAAGTCTCAAAGGCGACGTCATTGATGTACTTCATGACCTCAGAAGCTTTCTCTGTGGCCTCCGGAGTATCATAGGCGAGTCCTAACTTAATGAGCATACCCTGGAGCCCCATTATTCCTAGACCAAGTTTTCTTGTGTACTTTACCTTCTTCTCGATCTCAGGTAGGGGATAAGAGCTTACTTCAATGGCATCGTCCATGAACCTTATAGCATTCGCTACAATTCTTCCGAGTTCTATCCAGTCCACAGTTGGCTCGTCATCTCCATTCTGGACTACGAACTCGGATAGATTTATACTGGTGAGATTACAGGCTTCGTGATCCTCGAGTGGAATCTCGCCACATGGGTTGGTAGTTCTGATAATATGATGATCCCCGAGCATGGGGTTAGCTCTGTTTATGGCATCGACGAATAGTACTCCAGGATCTCCACAGGCCCAGCTATTACTGACCATCAGATTGAAGACCTCTCGGGCGTCAAGCTTGCCAGTGTCCTTACCAACCAGATTAGTAGGCTCTCCGCTACCGTCTCTTACGTGATAGGTAGGATCGGGATCTTCCCCTGTGACCTTTCTCATGAACCAGTCGGGTATCTGTATAGAGAGATTGAAGTTCTGGAATTTTTTCTTATCTACCTTTGCGTTTATGAAGTCGATTATTTCGGGGTGGTCTATGCGGAGGGATCCAAGATTAGCGCTTCTGCGTTTACCTCCCTGCTTTATCACTTCAGCTTCGCAGTCGAACAACTGCATGAAGCTAAGTACACCGGAAGCCTTACCCCCAGTCGAGCTTACAGGGGTTCCTCTTCCTCTTATCTTACTCAGATCAAATCCAGTACCACCACCCATCTTATGAATAAGAGCAGCATCGTGGAGAGACTGGAAGATGCTAGAGATGCTGTCATCTATGCCAAGAACGAAGCAGGCGAACAACATGGGGTTCTGGGTACCAGCGTTCATCAAGAATGGGGTACTAGGAATCCACTTCTTGGTGAGTATGGCCTCTCTCATCTCTTTCTTGAAGGCCTTAATCTCCCTGGCCGGAGTACCGAACTTTACCTCCGCCCCTACGACAAAGTCGACTACTCTGTCCACGAGTCTTGTAAAGTCGCCCTTATCAGAGGGTTGGAAGTATTGATTGTCTAATACTTCTTTAATGTAGTCTGGGGTCTTGAACATACTGCGCTCTCTCCTTATTATAAAGTTCTATGTAGTTGTCCAGATAGGTTATCGCTAATGGAGTACTACCGTCTTTATAACTTATCTGAACCATAGGAAATGCTCCACTAATTAAAGCTCTATATAAAGAGGTGTCTAGGGCTGAGAGGCTTATGGATTTAGATTTCAGATAGTCGTCCCAAAGGGAGGAGTCCTCACTGACAGGAATTGAAGCTCCTAAGCTTATTAGTTGCTTTAACTCAGTCAAGACATAGTCCTCGCCTACCCCGGGGTCTATTACTATAGCCCAATAAGGTTTACCCATTGAGAAGGCCTGCTGTCGAACCTTCTTAATCCATTCTTTATCGAAGTGTAGAGTCCCGGGTTTAGCATACCCGGTTTTTGTCTCTACGAAGAGATCTGGGCCACCGAGATCGCCTCGGTGGCCAGCTACTGCGCCTGAGTTAGCCCTTATCCGGAGCCCAGTTTTCTTGGAGACTCTCTTATCTTGTCTCTGGGCTATCTTTTTCATAGAGCTCATTAGGACTGCTCCTTAGTATGGATTTCTACGAGGGTCATGAGAGCGTAGTTTGCGAGGTCTCTCAATGTATCAGTTACCGACTCATCAACCTGAGGTGCAGCTCCACCGACGAGGAGAGTCTCTATACGGTTTAGTTTCTCCTGCATCTTGTCGAGAGCGTACACGTAGCCTCGCTTCTGGATCATTTTACCGAAGGCATCTCCATAGTCTGTGTTCTTACGACGGTATAAGATCTTCAGACCATCGCAGAGATCACTGTGGTATCTGTATTTTTTCTCGAGTTTGTCTTCCATATTATTTACCTCCTAGTATTAAATCTCTTATATGAGTCTTCAAAGCTGCATAGACCTCTCGATGTTCTAGCAGCCATTGAGCCTGTTGTGCACGCCCCTGACCCATCTGCTCCCCGTTGTAGTATCCCCATGTGCCTGATAGCTCAATTAGTCCATATTTTTCAGCGAACTGTAGTACATCGAACAATGGGTTAAATCCAGAGGTGAAGTACAAGCTAGCTGTACTCTCTCGATAAGGGAACCGACACTTATTCTTAGCATTGATTAGTCGGATCTCCTTACCTATTTTAACGGCATCTTTACCTGGAGAGTCAAGAATATAATCACCGTCTCGAGTATAGGTTATTATGCTTGAGTTGTGGGCTAGAGACTTACCTCCCGGTATCCTCTCAGTGTGGAACCTAGCTCCGATAACATCTCTCGGTTGATTAATCAGGATAAGATTGGTACCACTGTTGGCGAGTATACCAGGACCTATTATTTTGTCAAAGAATTGAGAGAGCACTGCAGCATTACCACCGTAGTGCTTATCCTCCATACTATCTTCAAGAGTAGCCCTTGGGCAGAGAGCCGTAACGGAGTCTAGAGCAATGACATCTATATTACCTAGCTTAAGCATATCTATTACTACGTCCAGGGTGGTCTCCGCTGAGTCGTAATTCTCTGGGACATAGAGTAACAGACTGTCTAGGTCTACTCCTAGCTTAGCTGCCCAGAGTTTGTCAAGACTGTGCTCAACATCCACATAAGCAGCTACTAGACCGTTTCTCTGAGCCTCTGCTATCCGTCTCAGGACTATAGAGGTTTTACCTGTACTCTTAGCTCCGACGATTTGTTCTACTCGCCCTCTGGGTCCACCGCCTCCGTTCACCCAGTCGAGAGCTAGGATCCCTGTTGGTATCCATTCAATAGAGGGTAGCTCAGAGGCCGGCTTTAAGAAGGGGATATTCTTCTTATATTTCTTTGCGAGTCTAGCATTCAGAGCATCTAATGCCTCCTTAGCCTGCTCAGTCATTTAATTCAACCTCCCCTAGAAATCATCGCCCTCTGGCTCTAAGTCCGCTGTATCTGCTAGCTCTTCTGGTATTAAGCTATCATCGAGGTCTTTTCTAAATACCTCTCTAGCTACTATTCTAGAGGTTAAGATTTTCTTGATAGCCTCTAGAACTCTATTAGCTGCCTTAATCTTTGCAGCTAGGGAATTATAGGCCCTCTGAAAGAGTGCCTCCACTTGTTTCTCCTCCCAGACATGCTCCTCCGCTTGAGCCTTCTTGTCGGGGATGGTGCCTTCCTGTATTTTCTTATAGACTTCAGCGAACTTCTGCTCCCTGGCCATACGAGCCATATCAGACTGTCCTCCAAGTATACCAAGTCCCTCAGCTGCCTTATACATAGCATGGGCGAGAGCTAAGCAACGCATCTCGAGCTGAAGATCCCCGTAGTTTGTAATTCTACCAGCTCTGATATCTCGGACTAACATATCCATGCTGTCGGACAGACTATCGAGGTCAGCGGAGTAAGGTGAGACAAGACCTTCTATTATCTCGTTATAGAAGCTGGCGTCTTCTCTTATCTCTTCGACCCGCCCCTTTATTTTATTAGCTCGCTCCTGTCGTTCCTGCGATTTTAGTGCCTCTTTGATACTCAAAGTCGAGTCTACCTCCTTGAGATTTGACATAAGGTATAAAAGCGAGGGCTAGACCAAGAGCGTCCGTCCCGTCGAGTTTATAGCTTCTGACTCGTCCTTTCTTCTCCCCAGTTTTATAGGTTTCTACCTTTACCAGGTTCTCGTAGGGTATAGAGAATAGCTCTGCAATCTTCGTAGCTACTTCTTCCTTTGTGGACCAGCCATAGCCAGTTACTAGCTTTTTCATCGTACTAGGTGGGATCTCTTTAAAGGGATACCCAGCAGTCATCAGGATGTACTTGATGATACCGACTAGCTCCGTTAGGGCCTGAGTAGCCTTGAAGCCCCTATTGTCCTTAGGAGCTTCCAAGGCTACCATATCAGGCTTTAGTTCTGCTAACAAATCTCTTACACTGTTTCCCATATACCTGAGGGTATCTGGATAGTTGAGACCCTTCGGTTTCTCTAGATAGCCATGTGCTATATACTCATAGTCGAGTTGGCCATCGATAAGCTCGGCTCTTATGAGTCCCCAACCAGTACAAGCCGTCGAATGGTCTATACCCAATATCCTCATAAGCTACCCCTAAGCTATCTCAGCTAATGGATTCAGATTTGACTTACAGGCCTTTGTGTAATCGCAATATTTGCAGGCAGTACACTTAACAGCTTCTGGAAGAGTCTTAGAGTCTACGTGTTTCTTAGCGGTTCTCATTTTCTCCTTGGCACGCTCTTTCATCTCTTCGGTTATCGTTATTCTATAAGCCTTGATGGTCATATAGTTTCTATCTACGTAGAGAAAAATAACCTCGTCCATATCGAGGCCGATAGAATAATAAGTGGCCTGCTCTATATGCTGGTCATCCGGTGCTATTCTCTTCATCCATTTAAAATGATCCTCCGATTTTATCTCAATCAGGATACTACGGTTCTTAAAAAGTATAGCACCGTCGAACATGAATGAGAGGTTCCACTCGTCATTTATACAGTGGCACTCATATGGGTTATCGGTAGAATGAGTTGTCTCTGCTACCCTTGTAGGTATACCCCGCTCTGCAGCTAGAGCGACAACAGCTCTGGGCTCCTTGAATATAATACCTTGATTGGATCCTTGAAACATAGCCTCCTGTATCAGAGAATGGATAAAGGTTCCGACCTTCTGTATCATTATCAGCTTCGGGTCGGTAGTTGTTACTGCATTAGCAGGAGCTCCGGTTAATATGTAGTACATCTGCCTCAGGCACATTGTCTTAGAAGGCTTTATGTTCTGCTTTGTCCTTTGGCTAGGAGGGTTGTTCACCCTTATAGAGTCGAATATAGCCTCTACTAGAGAATTCTCAATATCCTGCTGCTTGGTCTGCTTGTTAATCAATCCGGCTAAGCCCATCTATTTCGCCTCCTGGCATTATAACTTTTATCAGCTCAATCCCGGCAGATAATAGAAGATCTTTACCGAGATTATTGCCATAATCCTCTATATAGAATATCCGTCTAAAATATCTCCTTTTGAGTATCTCTATACAGCAGTCTATACAGGGAAACAGGGTCACATATAGATATCTATTCAATATAGAGTCTGGTGGAACCAGGTTGTCTGAAGCTTCCAGAGCCATGACCTCTGCGTGTTCTCCGTTACAGGGTTTCTCAGTACCAGGTTCCATGCCTTTATGAGAACAGTGGTCTCCATGAAGACATCCACTGCCATTAAATCCAGAGGTTACTATAAGGTCTTCAGTAACTCTCACCACTGCACCTACATGCCTGCGAGAGCACTCACTCTCTTTCGCACTCTTTACAGCATAGGCTAGCAGCTTTTGGTCTAGAGGATCGAGAGTCTCAAAGGAGACAGTCTGGAGACCCATTATTCGCGGCCTCCAGACATATAATAGTGGGCACTTCCGATATGCACCACCAGCTCCTCTTCAACAGGACCCTCCTCGGGCTTTATATACTCGGTATTCATCCTACGGAGTATCTTAGCAAGAGCCATCAGATCCATGGGAAGTAGGCTTACAACATCTGAACTTCTCATATAGACTATAAGCTTAGTCTTATTACCCCTCTTGATATACTGAGCTAAGCTTATACAGTCATTGCTGAAGACTACGGTCTTACGATTTTCGAGGGGAGCCTTAAAGAAGTATGCTAGCTCCTTGACCTTGTGGAGCAGGCTGTACTCCAGCTGCTTATAGTGGTACTCCTCGTCGCGGTACTTACGTCGATAGTATTTACCGTAATAGTCCACTACACCATCTTCTACCTCGTCTAGGTATACGGACCTATGCTTGTTGGCGAAATGGTCAAACCAAGCTGTGTGGATATGTAAGGTTACATCCACAAGCTCCTTCGTAGTCTCGTGTGTCTCTCCTTCTAGGTCTATCTTATCCTTGAGCTCCTTGCAGGCATTCAGTATTGGATTCATTATGTACTCGGGTTTATTCAGATCCAGCATCGTAAGTCCTCTCCTCTGTAAGCTTTGACAAAGTTGACTATCTGGTTTACAACTTGCTGTGGGTCTCCTCTTGAGGTATCGATTATCAGCTTATGGGCTATGTTAGACCACTGTATGTAGTCTCTGAAGAGTCTGTCGATTTTCAGATAGTTTTCGAGGGCTCTCTCCTTGTCAATACCCTGTTCCTCCTTACAGATCCTAACTCTCTGAGTGTCAGGATCTGTTACCAGCAGGATCAGGTACACATCGAATATTTTGAGGAGCTCAGTCTCTGCCTCGCGATACTTGTTCAGATCACTCTCCCTGCCATAGAACTGGTCGTAGACAATATTGGAGCCGATAAAGCGATCTATGACCAAGGGCTGATAGTCGGTTGATCTTCTTAGTAATTGATATACTGTAGACTTCCCTACCTTGTCCCCGCCCTCTAATATTAGAAGGATTGGCTTGGGGGTCTCAATAGCGTACGAACTCATAGTCTAGTATCTCCCTTAAGTCTTTTATTCTGTAGACTCCGTTTTCAAGGTAGCCTTGATTGTACTGGTTATCGACTAGGAAAGCTTTATAATTCCATCTCGCTACCGAGTTGGCATAATAGCGGTGGTCGTCAACCAGGAAGCGAAGATTCGGCGCCTTGGTGAGAACTTCGACATACTTATTCTTACCGAAGATTATACCGTCGTAGGGGAGCTTGTTCTTGGAGAGCCAGTCCGTCGTTTGCTTGAACAGACTCTTATGCTCTTCGAAGGGCCTGGAGGTTATGATAAGTATTGTGTATCCCATATGTTTGAGCTCTTTAAGGGTCTCTTTAGCCCCCGCCCTTACTTTTAGATTTGCCTTAACTCCCGACTCTCTATACTCATACTTGAGGTCCCTATATAATTGGTATGGGATGTTCCTCTTCGCGTCATTAAGATCCCGATACTTCTCTGCGGAGTTCCGGTTTATAAACTCTACCCAGGGGTCCGGGTAGTAGTTTAGTACCCCATCGACATCAAAAGCGCAGATTTTCTGGTCCTGCTCATCCTCCCATCGATTTTGCATATTCATCAGCCTCCCTGATTATGTCGTTTATCTTTATAGAGTGCTGCCATCTTGCGAACCTGCCACAGAGCTTAAGCCTATTCCCGTAATGGTCTGGATCGTCGAGTCCGAGCTCCAGGACGTTGTGGTTATATCTTAACTGACAGAACCTTATGACATCTAACTCTAGAGCTTCTACAGGCAACTGATGGATATAACCCCAAGCGATCTCAGCGACGTCACTTCTGAATTCTATACAGTACTCATTATTCCCTATCCGAGTGATCCTGTTTATTGGCGTATTGATACCTGTACAGTAGAGATAATCATAGCCTCTGGTTAGATCCACCTCAGTATACACTCTTACGAATTCGGTGTCATAGGCAGACAGATCGAGCTCGGCTAGATTTTTATGAGGCTTGACTATATTACCCCGATCATCCTGTGTTAAGTAGAAGATGTCCCTCAGGTCCTGCCTTATAAGCTTCGACAGAGTTCTAAGATTAATAGTAGAGATCCCATCATAGACGGGTAGACAAGCCTTTGACCCATTGCCGAGATATATATCGACTTTATTCTCAGAGAAGTCAATACTATCCACATATCCATTGGTGTAGTCAACTCTTCTTATGAGGTTATCCACAAGCTCTATCTCGTTAATGTCCCAGCCTATGATTGTTGTGTTACCTCCGCTCATAACACTGGGGGGTACATCAGCTTCTCTACCCCTAGTCTTAAGATAGTAATTGGCCCTCTCTTCCTCGGTAGCTGTACCGGTCACCAATCCGTCGTCATTCAGATAGCCTACGGTAAAAGCCCTTGGCTTAGCCTTAATACCGAGGCTCTTTAGTAGCGATATAGAAGCTTCATCAACTTCGAGTATCCTAGGACCTTTTGTAAACCCCCTCATCTGGCCCCCGATATAGAGACCATATACTGGGCTATTTAATTTATAGCCCAGTATCAGTCCACTTATTCCTGCTCCTAGTATGTACATGATAGACCCCCTATATGGAAGTATTAGTCAGCTTCGAACAACGCCTTATCGGATGGAGCTAAGCTCTCGTATGTATCAAAGGTAGGCCATTCATGCGGCCCATAGACTTTGATACCGAGCTGCTCTTCGAGAAGCTTAGGATCTGTGCAGGTCTCATTGAACTCTGCGTATTCATTCGAGTCTGGGCAGGGATTGCGACCACACTCTTTGAAGAGACATCCGAACATCTCGGACAGAGTATAGGCTCTGTGATACTGACATCTACCAGCGTTGTCACAGCCGGGTTTAAGATATGAACCTAGGAGCGGGAACTTCTCGAATACTCGCTCCCGGTAGAGCCAAGCCGTCGCCACGGTGTCTTCCATTTCACAGAATTTCATTCGGTTAGCACAGACGCCAAGAAGGGCATTAAAGTTATAGCATACGGAGAAGCCATAGACAACATAGAGCGGGAGTACTGATCTCGCTGCCTGCCAAGAAGCCTTACCAACATCTACGATATCCGCGTAGACCTTTTTCACTTTTTCCATAGTGTCTACTATGGATCTGAAATTACTATACTTGGCCAGGACCTTCTTATCCATATCTGTGAAGCCCTCAGGATCTTCAAAACCAAGATCCATAGCGTGCTTCATCTCAGCCTCGGTCGGCCAGAGGGCATTAGGTATGCGTATGTCACAGGCTTTCCAGTTATTATCCCTCATACCCTTTGCTGAGAATACAGCACCGATACGGGTACGTGCCAACTGGTCAAATGCGGCTCTTGACAGACCCTCTACTGCAAAGGTGAAGCTTACGGCCTCGAGAGCTAGAGGGAGTGCCTGTCTCTGAAGAACCGCTTTGATGACTTCAAACCTCATCTCAGGCGAGGTCTCGGACCACTTATTTATCCTGTCCCCCCAGCAGGATGTGGCAAGAACGTACATGGCCTTATAAGGGTTTGTCGGATAGTCTATGAGTTCAACAGTGATGCCCTCGACCCCTCTTTTGAACTCGGTCTTAAGCTCAGGAGACTGCGTAGGAAGGGTTCCCATCACCCTTCTCAGTTCTTCAATTTTGGTCTTCACGTCAGACATTTATGAACCTCCTATTCAAAGATATGCATGGATCCAACCATGAATTGTACAAAACCGGGTTCAACTCCGACTCCCTGAGCAATCTCTTCAAGGAGTCGGGTCGATGTGTAGATGTCGTTACCGAGACACTTGGTAACTTCTAGACTTCTCATCAGGTAAAGCATGTTGAGCTTACCGTTCCTTAAGAGGAAGTGGTATCCGAGACTACAGGGTACTCTTTCTTGTTCCAGAGCAGTTATGTCGCTTATCGGATCCCAGATGCTTAGGTAAGCTTGTCTCGTCTCCGGATGAGTCTTAAGGATATCGACTATAGAGTCGATCTGGTAGTACATACGTTCTGAGTAGGTGTATCTCAATGTACCATCAGGAAGTAGATAGTTCTTAAGTACCCCAACTTCATCGAACTGGACGGCTTTTCCGGGGTTAACAGGATGTGCTGAGAGTCTATCCTGAAGGTCGGTCTCTGCGAATACGACGCTCAATCCATTCTCAGCCATCATCTCCGCTCGGTCTTCCCACTTATATATTCTGAAGCTTTGACCCAGATCCTCTCGGCATATACGCTTACGGCCGGTAGAGTTGCCTGCGCTAAGTTCCACAGGGGGTAGCTTCTTCAGATGTTCTACCAATGTCGGTATTACTGATCTGGTGTGATGAAACTCGAACATACGTCCTCCTTAATATCCATTAGCTTGACGACGGAAGTTTTCTTCGTTCTTGCTCATATAGTAGTTGAATATATCCTGTTTGGAGAGTCTCAGGATTTCAAAACCCTGACGAAGAGTACTCGAGAGGGCGGGGATCATAAAGGTAACATCAGGGAACTTTATAACGTCGCCGATCCCTAGTATCATTCGCTTCACCCACTCCTTTAGCTTTAGAGTGAGCTCCTCGTCTGAAAGAGGCGGAAGCTGGAGGACCGCTTCGTTAGGCTCTATCATCATAGGCTCGGGGGCTAGTCCAGCGACCTGATATAGATTGACTAGGAAGTGAAGGATATCTATCATCTCAAAGGCTATCTCCGATCTCTTAATCGGTTCCGCGTCTCGATATGACCTCCAGTGCTTCCAGTTGGTCCAATTAAGAACCTCGGAGACTTCGTCCATCAGACAGATACAGAGTTCTTCTACCCACTGAACCATAAGGTCGTAGTTTCCGTACTCAGCCCGCTCCCTTATTTTATCAAAGGGAATAAACTTACCAGCAAACTTTCTCTGGTACTCGAAGATAGTATGTATCGCTGTGTCTGGGTTATAGGGATGCTCTCTAAGCATATCTCCCATTATCTTCTGGTCACTCATTCTTATTTGCGTCCTCCTTAACATTGCCAACAATATCATCGATTATCTCGGGGAGGTTGTGGGCTAGGTAGTCGGTAACTGCGAGATAGCCCCATCGGCTCTCAGCCTCAGAGAAGCCTCTCTGTCTTGTCCTACAGGGGGCTACGTGGGTCACGTTGCCGTTCCCGTCATGGAATACGGATATACACCAGCCGAATACAAACAGCACGGTATTCACCAGCCATAAGAGCCCGGTCTCCACAAATTCGTTCCAGTTTTTCTCGATCACAGTGCTTAGCCTCCAATTATTGGTTATAACTGATTATATGCGGACTTGATAACTTTCGTTAATCGGTCCGCATACTAATCATACAGTCTTTTATTCAATTCTCCCTAGTCTAGAGACTCGAGTTTCAGCTGCTCAATTTCTCGAATACTGATGCCGTGTATTCCAGGGCTTTCGTCATGGTCTGTTGGTCTATAGTGTGCTTTAGGATGAGAGGGATACATGAACTCAATCATGAGAAAGTTGGCGGCATCGGCTAGGAACTCAGTATTGCCTGTATCCTGATATTTCTCGATACGTTTGAGTGCTGACTTTATTTCATCTACACCCTTACCTGCATTCTTGGCTACTGGTCCATAGATGTAGTAGGACATAACCATCATCTTCTTACGGATCTCGTCGAACCTCTCTGAGTACTCCGTCGCTAGGATCTCTTCGAAAGTTTTCTTCTCATCCATCCCGTCACCTCAGGAAGATTTTTCAGCCGTTCTTATTATCTCAAGGAGATCGTCTTCTGTTATAGGCTCTCCGTTGAATATGAACTGCCATTGTTCGTTCTTACGCTTCAGCTGAGCACTTGGTCCATTCCACTGACCGGTTATATAGATCTCGGCGTCAACCTTAAGGGGTACTTTTAACTTAGCACATTCAAGCATGTCCTCAACAAGGAGCTTAGCAGCCTGAGTGGCAGTTTCCTTCTTGGCTGAGCCTATAAGTTCGTCGTGCACTGTAAGGAGTAGGTGAAAGCCTATCTCTTTGAGCCTTGGGTCGTAGCCTACTAGGATGATTGCTATCTTCATCATGTCTGCTGCTCCACCCTGGATCTTCGAGTTAAAGATCTGACGCTCAACCTTTCTGCGTATCCATTTCTCTTCAGCCCAGATATCTGGAAGTCTTCTCTTTCTACCCCATTCGGTCTCTATATAACCATTCTTCTGACAGAACTTCTTGCACTCATCCATGGCCTGCTTCAGTTTGGGGAAGGCTCCGTAGAACATGTTCAGGATTTCGTTTGCGTCTGCCTCACTAATCTTAAGTCTAGAGGATAGTCCGTAAGATGTCATACCATAGTTCATGCCAAGCCACAGAGTCTTCATCGTCTTTCTATATATGGTACCGTCGTAGCAGTCTTCTGGAGCGAGGGGCTTGCTCTCAAAGTATCCAGTTTCATTATCTAGATAAACGAAGCCATCGTGATATAGCTGCTGCTTAAACGGTACCATACCCTTTACCGGGTCGTTATAATCGAACTGAGCGTAGGCAGCTCTCTTATCAGATATTCTTTCGTTAAGCTCTTCACACATTCTATTGGCTAGGAGTGTAAAGACCCTCGCTGCTAGTGTGGAATACAGGTCTTTATTTTCTATGTAGGCCTGTATCATGTGCTCGTCTCCACAGGTATGAGCTGTGAGTCTGGGCTCTATCTGGCTATAGTCTCCCCCTATCAAGACTTCATCCGGATCACCCGTGAACATCATTCTCATACGACCGAACTTAGCGGGGATGTTCTGGAGATTAGGCTTTGAACTGGAGTATCGTCCGGTTCTAGCTCCCGACTGATTAAACTGTGCATGGACCTTACCCGTCTTATCATTGATAACATCAGGAGCTCCGTCAATATAGGTGGAGATAAGTTTTTCGGTCTTCTTATAGTCTAGAAGATCTTCCGCTATCTCGTATCCAAATTCGGCGAGTTCCTGAAGTACAGAGGCCTTTGTGCTACCTTCCTGGAGGTCCGGCAATCCAAGGTCCTTGAAGAGAGCCTTAGATACTTGGGCTGGGCTGTTAAAGTTTATATTGCCTAAAGTTGCGACGAGCTTCTTACGCGCCCCCTCCCTCTTTTCATTTAGCTCTTGACCTAGTTTGTAGGCAAAGTCCATATCGAGGTTTATACCCCTCTTACGCATATTCACCAGAACCTTTATCTGTGGGAACTCTATCGTATAGAGAAGACTATCGAGATTACCCGTGGTGTCTATGTAAGGTCTTTGGAATTCTTCCAGCTTCCTGGTCATGTGACCGTCCTTACAGCCGTAGCAAGTAGCCACTTTCTTTGGGACCCTGTAGAACTTTATCTTACCGAATTGTTCCTCGTAGGTCTCAACTGAGAGCTCCTTTATATCAGGGTCAGTTTCTTGGTTATGGAGATATTTTTTATAAAGGTCCTTCAACTTGTGGGAGGGCTCATTCTCCTGGAGAACATGAGCAGCTACACTACCATCCCAGCCACCGTCCCATACGTCTACACCCTTTCTCCACTTAGGCATTACCATCTTACCAACCTCAGGATCATAGTACGGTAGGAACCTCGGAGGAACTATATTCGGAATGTCGATACCGAGGGAGTTATAGAGCATGATGTCGTCAAAGTATAGATTGAACCATACAGTTCTTATTTCCGGATCCTCGAGCACGGGCTTTATCTTTGACACCACATAATCCTTTGGCAGCAGGTCTGGTAACGGGTTACCATCTCGGTCTTCATGATAGAGGGGTACTATAATATTATATCGACGCTCCGGATCATACGGGGTCAAGATAATATGAGTCACCTTATCTACGAAGGGATCGAGTCCTGTTGTCTCTGTGTCTACCGCTACCTTCTTATATCTCTTGATAAGGTCTATAACAATGTCCAGGATCTCCGGGTTATTCTTATCTACCCAGTAGAAGTTCCTAGGAACTACAATAGAGTGCTCCAGCTCGTAGAGTTCTTCAATAGTCTTACTCTGCTTTGGAGCACTCTTAGGCTTAGTCGCTATTTTCTCTTTGATGGCCTTTGCATCCGTTGTTCTACGAGGAGCACCCAGCGTAGACTTATTAGGGTCTCCGTAGGTCTCTATATACTGCTGAAGGGTTATTCCATGTGCACTTAGATGGTTTGCGTTGAGCATCTTTAGCTCCTTGCCACATATCTGACAAGTAGGCATTAAGATTGTTCCTCCTCCCTGAAGATATAATAAATGCGACCTCTGGTCGCCGTCACCCCGAGTCCGATATCAGTCGGTGGTCAAACTTATATAGCCTCGGACTGGCCCCACAACCTTGGCAGCACTGCATCGGTTGCAGATCCTTCTAGATTTGCATCTAATGCCTAGGAGAGATGGTGCTGGTAACAGGACTCGAACCTGCAGCTTACGGATCCTAAATCCGTTGCGTATGCCCATTCCGCCATACCAGCATAGGAGGAGTGTGGGGTTGAGTCTCTCTGGGCCCTATTAACCCGACCTCCTGGTTATCAATCCTAGGCCCAATCTTCTAGAGACTTAAGAGAAGGAGGCTCTACCCAGTATCTCATCATTGAAGATCGGACCCAAGATTGGTAACCAGTAGGTTACCAACGAGGGGTCATAAGGGGTTAGAAGCCGGGTCCGTTACGCTTGGATGCGGCTGCCTCTCTACGAGAGATCTTGTCCGGCCCGTTGCTTTCAACATAGTTTTCCATCTGCTCCTTGGTCCACTGGAGGACGAAGCGACCGAGAATTTCAGGTCTCTTCGGCATCTCCATCTCCTGGCCTTTAGAGTCTCTCATCGGGCCCTTATCTTCAGGGAATAGCTGATAGGAGGTCTTTGTGTCTTTGGCTTTGCCGTGTCTTACGATTTCATAGTCGCGGCTGTTAAGGAAGCCATATTTGTCAATGAAGCCCAGGATCTGATCGATTATACCGGGGCCACGATCCCATACAAGGATCTTCTCATCTTGATACGAATAGAGCGAGAAGAAGACCTTCAAGCTGGGTCTCTTTCCAGCCCGGCAAATCGGGCAACTCTCATCCTGGAGGCACTCTACGTAGGTTTTCTTACCATCGATCTCGATCTCGTGAACTACGAATAGATCGAGGTCCTTATCATCCTCGTGAAGGAACCTAACTACGGCTCTATCACCGTCGTCCTTAAGGCTGAAGAAACCTATGCCGCTTCCTCCGTACTCCTTCATGGCTCTCTTAATTGCGTCTCTACCTGAAATGCGTCCCATAATCATCGTCCTTTCTTTTTCTGTTTGTCGTTTTTGCGGTTTGCTGGTGGGTTTTAATTGACCCCTCACTGAATTATATGCATTAATTTTAGAAGAGTTAATCGGATATGGAGCTAAATTGTCCTGTTTAGCAATAACTAGTGAACTTAGATGACCTCTTCCAAATCGTTTTGGAGCCTCTTACCTATACCTCTTAGTATCTGGGAGACCCTATTTCTACTTACACCTAAGGCTGCTCCTATCTGAGTATTATTCATTCCTACCAGCACCATCTGAAGACACTGACGCTCCCTCTTGCTAAGAGATAGACCACAGAGGAATTCAGTGGCCCCGAGATCATCTGTAACACTGGGCTCATCAGGTCTATATTCATCTCCGTCATTATCGGTGACGAATTGATCCAGACGAACCATATCCTCATAATTTAATTTGCGTGCGTTAGTCTCAAGCTGCTTCCTGAGTATCCACCTGATTTGGTTTGATAGGCTCTCGGTAAGGTATGTAATGAACTTAACTCCCTTTTCTGGGTCCCATTTATCACAGCAGTGTAGTAATCTGATTGCAAGCTCTTGATAGAGATCATCGGGATCCATACCAGGCATCTTTGTTTGGCTCTTCGATACTAGGAGGTTATGGTATCTTAAGAGCACCTGGTCGAAAGAGCATTCACGCCTTCGGAAGTGCATCACTACTTCTTCGTTAGACTTTCCTTTATATTGGTCCTCTGGGAGGTTTCTTCTTATTGACTCGGCTACCATCATACCATGCTCCTTTACTAATTTAGTCTAAGATAGATAGGGGTCTTATCTCACATTTATCTAGGAGACCTGCTTGTAGTAGCGAGTTAGGATCCTTGAAGTACTGATCCCTCGGGTATACGAGCTCATATAAAGGGAAATAAGGCCTCAGCTTGTCCGCTGCCTTTTTCTTACATACGTACCCAGCTTTATCGTTGTCGAATGCGAGACATATAGGCTTGCCCTTTGCTACTCTGAGCAACTGCTTCAGCTGACTATCGAAGAGCTCCGCACCCTGGATACCTACGCCATATTTCTCTATACAGTACCATGATAAGGTATCCATCTCGCCCTCTGACATATAGATCATGTCGACTTTTGGAAGGCATCGCTTTATCATAAACAATCCATAGAGTAGGTCCTTCTTATCCGCCCCCTCCTCAATTATATACTTGGCAAACTTTGTATGGCTCAACGGCCTCTTCTTTATGAACATTATTTCTCCCTCTGCATTCCTCATTGGAATAGTCAGGGAATCGGTCTCGGGGTCGTATCCTATGTCGAACCAAGCTAATACCTCAGGTGTGAGTCCTCGCTTAAACATATATGGATGGTCATAGTTATATAGATCTAGTACGGACTCAGGTATTGTTATTTTCTTGACATTTCTAGATCCGCCGATATTTAGGCTCTTTCTATGACCAGCGGCGGGGGTACTGAATTTCTTTAGTATCCACTTATAGCCACTTACAGCATTCTCTAGACCTAAGATATGAGCAACCATACCAGCTACTGTGTCGGCATAACCGCAGCCAAAACAGTGTACTAGACCCTCATCCTTGCTTATAGCACAGCTCGGGGTTCTCTCTGGTTTGCCTCCGTGTAAATCGTATCGGGGGCATGTAACAAAGATGTCATTCGAGCTATTTGTCCTATTCTTAAGGTAGTCTCCCTTACCTTGGATCAGAGCCTCTACTCTGATTGCATCGAGTAGCTCAGAGAGGTCCACTGCGATCTGTCTTCCCCAGATAATCATAGTGGTCCCCCTAGTTATTCTTCGTCTACGTCATCGAATACTGATACGAACTCATGCTGACTATTAACGGGTACTATGAAATGATCTCCACTCAGGTCCTTAAACACCGCTCGGTCGAATGGCTTTGCATGCCTGATACGCTCAGTATGTACGGAGGATCTCATGGCTTCCTCGTCGCCATTAAAGAAGTATCTTAGTACTTCTGTCTCCGACAGTGGGATATGCCTCGGGAAGTACTTTATTAATTCTCCTGTGCCAATGATACCGAATTCTCTACTATAAACAGTATACTTTCGTCCTAACAATAAACGGACCATAAGCTACCTCCTAGAATTGACTTGCCAAATTTTCGAGATCCTGAGCCGAGATCGGTTTCAGCAGACCGGTGTCAATATCCCAAGCCATTGCTGTGTCGAGGTTTGATCTACCGGTAGTGTTCTTCTTAAGGGAGATCTTGAGGATCCCATCCAGATTCCTTATAGTGAGAATCTTGGTAGCGTCTTGTCCAACAGAGTCGGACTCAGCTATGTGTGAGAGCTCGGGTGTATTCTCCTTATTCTTTCCATGTAGCTTAGCGGCCTCTCTACCGGCCTGACAGTTGAGGTAGAATGGAATGTGGAGCTCATTGACTGCTTGTCTGATTGTTCTAGTTATGTGTATGTAGGATTCTCTGATGGACTTAAATCTTTGGCTGGGAGCTAACAAGCTTAGCTGGTCTATACCGACGATGTCTGGCTTTCTCTCTTGGACTATTTCTATAATATCCTCAATCGTGTAGAACCCTTTGACACTGTCGCTATTGTCCATTACTTCAAACGGTACCTCGGAGCGAGAAATTGTCTCAATCCATTCTCTATAGTCTTCGGTGCTCTTGGCGGGACGACCATTCTCCCAATTGACAACATCACGACCGGTCATAAGAGCGAAGTTGCTGAAATGTGCTAGGAGAGAGTCTGCTCTGAAACCTACAACCTCTTTAGGATTTTCTAGAGAGAAGAGCAGCACGCTCTTGTTCTGCATCTGCCATGGGTTAAGGAGTAGATATTCGAGTATCCAAGATTTACCCTCACCGGGTCTACCGACTATACCTACAAAGTCCGTCTCCCATACGCCACCGGTCTCTTCGTCAAATGATTTTATTCCGAAGACAGAGCCTATCTTACCTCTTAACTCGAGACGCCTCAGATACTCTTGGTACCTGATGTGAGCCTCCTTGAAGATATCCATTCCTCTGGAGAATCTGACGAGGCTAACTTCCTTGAGTATAGCCTCCGCCTTCTCCTTCATTAAACGGGCTGCTTCAATACTATCACTCTTGGCTACATCGTCGATTTCTCTCAGAGCCGTAGCAACTAGAGAATAACCTTTTTCCTCCTTGATGCGGAAGACCATTGCTTGCTCCGCCTCATTGACGTCGAAGCAGGGGAAGTCTGGATACTTGTCCAAGAAGGTGGTCTCATCTGGGACTCTACGGTACTTAGCCTCATGGTCTAGTATAAACTTGAATTCCTCGTCATAGGAGGTAAAGTAGCTGGAATCGAGACCGTTTGATGTTACTATAGAGAGGGATCGAGTTTGGAGTATGTAGTTTATTATTTGTGCTTCTACTACTGAGCCTACTGAGGGCTCTTCTTGTCCCCCGGCCTCATTTTCATCATCGTATATGATATTCTCGTCGCTCATATTCAGCCTCCTACTCTATGGTCGGTACCTTTGAAGGGTACCTGTATAGTGCTCCCGACTATTCTGCTGTATATTCTTGAGCCTAGAGTATCTTGGAGCTCCTCTGGGGTACAGTTACTTGTATAGATTGTCGCGAGCTTGTGGTTTACTCTGAAGTTAATTAGCGAGTATAATCGTTCCTTAACCCAGTCACTCGGTTTCTCAGCTCCTATATCATCGAGTAATAGGAGTGCGGGGGCCGTAGTAGGGCTGAATTGGAGCTCCATGAACCGAGTCATCCAATCTGAGGGGTTGTTCATCTCTCTTCTGAGAGTCTCTAGGTAGTCAACTACATTTATGTATGCCACTGGAGTATCGACGTCAGTAGTGATAAATCTACCTGCCGTGTGGTAGAGATATTTGAGAAGTAGGGCGCATCCTACAGTGGTTTTCCCGTTTCCAGTTGTTCTACTATAAATAAAAGCGCCCTCGCCATTGTCTACGCGTTGAGTTAGCTCTCTAACATAAGCCCTGAACCCAGAGCCTTGTATTCTGATTATATCTCCTGGATGTACATTACCGGGTAGATAGGCTGGGGGCATTCCGGCTTTTTTAAGATAGACATGAGTGGCTAGATAGTTCATACCAGTCTTCGAGCATTCTGTGCAATTGACTTCATCAAGTGCACAGACATAATAGAAGGGACAGTCCCGGGGCTTAGGCATTTTCTAACTCCTCCTTTATTCGTTCGATCGGATAGCTCATATCAGTTAACCAAGGCTTGTCGTTAAGGAGCCCTTGCTCATACTTCTCATTAAAGAGGTCTACTAGTCTATCTCCCTCAGGACCAAGCTCATCGAATCTGTAAATCAATCTCATGTCGAATGGAGCCAGCGCTATTTTCTGAGCTTTTGATTTCTGACCCTCGAGTCTAAGCTCGGTAGCCTTCTTGAGCTTTTCGGCCCTCTTAGCAGTGGCTAATATGAGAGAAATTAACCAAGGCTGAGTCAGACTGGTTACTGTAGGGTACGGATACTTGTCCTTCGGGATACTCGGACATTTGTCATAATATTCGATCACTGAGTCTATTATAGAGACCCACTGATCCATTGGATACTTGTCCATGAAGGAGTTCTTTAGTATCGCCAGGCTCTTTGGGGACGTGTCGTTCTTACGATAGTAAGGGAGATTGAAGGTCTCGAGGTATTTCTTCGCGAAGTACTCTACTATATCCTTGGCAGTAGCTTCACCGCCGGAGAGTAAACGTTCAATTCCCTTGAGCTTCTTGGCTTTAGCCTTTGAAGTTATAGGGTTCTGACTCTCAGTTATCCCAAAGTTAGTTGGTATGGAGTCCAGTTCTGCCCCGATCGCCGAAACGTTTACGATTTCGACTACCTGGTTTCTTGGGGACGGGGAATACTCAAGACTAGGAATCTCCTCCCCTTCTCCATCTTCGCGAGGCTCGACCTCGCGAGTAGTTTTATAACTATTGTTTTTATTAGTATTGTTATTAGTATAAGCACCACGTACGGTGCCTGTGTAACCTTTTGAGCACTGCGTACGGTGCCTGTGTGACCTTTCATCGTCAGCGCAAATGGTGCCTGTGTAACCAACTTCCAAAGGTAATTCACTGACCTCATCGTCTTCTTTGAGCCGAGGAGACTCCTCTCTACGAAAGCGTTTCTTAACCCCGGTGTCCTTGAGCAGCTTATCGATGTCTCGCTGTACCGCAACCATCACCCTGAAATCGTAATACTTGGTGTTGAACCTATTACCGGGAATTCTCTCTGACTTAACTAGGCCTAGATCAGATAGTACAGCTAAGTGTCTGCGCACAGTGTTAACATGGAGATCGAGATATTCAGCTATTATCTCATCGCTGACGTGACACATACCTGTGTTGGCCCACTTATCGCCAAGATGGCCGACCTCTTCTAGGGACAAAATAGCTAGGAATACCCTGAGCGTTCCGCCATCGCTCAGAATTCTCTCTAGCCCTTTTGGTACCTTATTGTAGGAGCATTTTAATTGGTCGAGGTCATAGATCCGATTGTCTTTGAAGTCGCTTGTCAACTCATATGTACTCGATGTATTCATCTTAGCCCCGCCCCCGAATTTTTGATTTAACGAGCTCAATTGCAGCCTCTACCTTATCCGGCTGAGTGAACAGACACCTAAGCTCTTTAGATAGTTCCTCAAGTTCCTCGTCGGGGTCAAGAAACTCCAAGATCGGTTCACCATTCACTCTTAGTGTCTCTAGCTCATTAAGGGCTGCATTGAACTGAGCCTTGGTCATAGTCGACTTGAAGTTCTCCTCGTAGATGACCTCAAGAGGGGGAACCTTTGTCTCATACTTTATACTCTCGTAGAGATAAAGGGTACAGTATACAGACCAAGCCTCGGGGGACATGAGAGGCTTTATCTTACTAACAACAAACCGATCGAGCTGTATAGGGAGTGCCCTATTTATAACTCGGTCGACCTGAGAGTCTGGAGTATAATAGCCATTCAGTCTGAGCCTTATGTACATGATTGCCCTCCTACTTACTCGGAGTCGTCGCTCATGTCTATACCATAGTCTTCTAGCTGCTTAGAGAGCTCGTTGTCTACAACTTCGAAGGCGCGCTTGAAACAAGCTTGTAAGTCGTCGCTCTCTTCTACTGTTACTGTTATTCCTGTATTAGCTTTCAGCCAAACACCCTTTTTATCGATGGATACTCCAACGGAGACGTTAATTTCTCGAACTTTTGCCATAGTCTGCCCTCCCTACTATCTGTTCTAGTTGTTTACGATACTCAATCGCGTCCTCCTCTGTGAAGGAGTTGGCAGGCTCACAGAGATAGCAGCTACTGCAATCTCCAAGGCCCTCTATCTGACATCTCTCACACTGATCCATTCTGAACCTCCTGTAATTTCTTTAGTCCTTCTAGTACAGATCTAGATCTGTCTCTCATCTCCACATAATAGGCTGGTCTGTGGAGATCCTTAACATCTATTCTGTTCTGCCAGTGAGCCAGGGCCTCGGAGACTATGTCTATCATAGTTTGATAGTTCTTTTCTCTGAACCAAGCTTTGCAGAGCTTTCTAGCCAACTGTATCTTCGGTTGACGTAGAGTATAAGGTATATCTCGCTTTAATAGCTCGGATCTTAGAAAATCTCTCCTGACCTGTTTCTCGACTACAATCGAGGTAGAGATTAGAAGAGGGATTACATCCCGGAGGTCTGACTCGTCATCCTTACGAGCTTTCTTCTGGTCTAAAGCCTCACATACGGCACACTTTTCAGTGATACCGTAAGCTTTAAGCATAGACTCTGGGGCTACTATCACCTTAGCTTCCGGATTAAGGGTCTTACATCTTGGGTAAGAGTGCCACTTGGTACCCGGAGACCCTGTGGCACTCCTCTGAATGTACTTCTTCATTTTACCGACAGGGAGACTACGAGATTTTCGTTTATACAGGCTTCCTTAAACTTCCTTGCGTCTATCTCCCTGTTATAAACAGCCCTCTCGAGAGCAGACTCATTGACTACCTCTTTCAGGGCTATAAGATCCTCTCTACCAATAGACTTCAGATAAGCTACTGCTCTATCCTCGTCTATCTTGGACCTATCCTGTATAGAGGTCGATACCTTAAAGCCCTCGATCACCATTGAGAACTTAGTATGGGCGAGAACCTTATAAGGATCTCTAGAGAGATAGTCATTTATCATCTCCTCAGTTATGCCCTCCTCGTTGAGCTTGTCCAAGAGACCATTTATTTCATTCTCTATCTCAGCCAGCTCGGTAGGATCCTCTGTCTCACCTAACTGATTACGGAGCTGATTGATCCTATCTATGTCCTCTTGATGGGGCTCTATAGCGTCCTCAAGGTTACTGTAGAGAAATTCTGCCAATATCCTCTTGATCTCCTTGTTCAGGATGTTGGCTTCGTTCTCTAGGTCCTTTATCTGTGCCTTGAGTCCATAGAACCTACTAAGGGTCTCTTTGGGAATAATCGGGGTAGATGACAAGGTTTCGGCTAGATTTTCCATCATAATTTTTCCTCCTTCATAAAAATTATAGCACTAGAGGCATTATTTGTAAACTAGCTAAGAGACGAAACGGCTCGTATAACGCCTTCAGAGTTTAAAAGGTCCATACTTACGAAGCGTCTCTCACGTCTCTTACCCTTAATTTCTGCTACAATACTTATGTAGATACCGAGGCCCAGATCCTTATTATATTCTAGGAGATGCTCCTCAACCTCATCTTCGGTAACACAGAGGTCCTCGGACAGTTCTTTTACTAAGTTCTGAAAAGAATAATTACCAAGTCGAACGAGTCTCTTTATATCCATAGATACTATCGCTCTGAGAGCTGTGCCCTCAAGCTTAGTCGGCCATTCGTACTCTTCGGTACAGGCTCCATTTATTCTCACAATTCTCATCTCTATTCTCCTTTCAGATAGGTATTAATGTAGATGCAGTCTCTTCCGACTTTTAGCTGAGAGAACTTAACAGGCTTCTTATAGATTAAGCCTTCTCTGGGCTTAAATACAGAGGACTGAACGAGTAGATCTCCATCGAACTGGAGGAGAAAGTCTATAAGATCCGCCACGGTCATCTCATGGTCGAAGTCAAATCTACGTTTAATTGCCATGTTCATCACTCCCCTCTATACCTAATAATTTATAGACTAGATCCTTGCGGAATACTTGAACGGATTTATCCTCTGCGCCAACTAACTGATCTATGAGGTCCTTGTCATTAACGAGGATTTCGAGTACATGCTCATCGACTGTGTTCTCACAGTATAGATAATAGATATTTACTGTGTTCTGCTGTCCTCTTCTCCAAGCACGTGTGATAGCCTGCTCATTGTCGTTGACATTGTAGCTCATGTCTAGGAGAATAACATTCGAGGCTGCATACATATCATAAGACTCTTTGCAAGCATGTATCGAGCCTACCATCACCCAGCAGTTGGGATCCTCCTGGAATCTATCAACCTCCGCTTGAGCCTTCTTTGAAGACATACTGCCGACTACATGGGCGGGGTTGAATTCCTTCAATAGTTCTACTAATCTTAGGACCTCTTCAACGTATATAGAGAATATTATTACTTTCTCCTCGTTAGCTACCATATTCTTAACCATCTCTAGGACGACCTCTTCTTTTATAGAGGGAGCGTCTGAGCCTACTAGCATTGGGTTAGAAGTTATCTGACGTAGCCTCAAGATTTTAGTCATCTGTGACGCTGTAATAGCCTTGGTGCCCTTAAGCTCCTCTCTAAGCTGTAGTAGACAGCTATTATAGAAGGCTGCTTGCTTTGGATGCATCTCTAGGGCTACATACTCTGGTCTTGGTTCTTTCAGATGGAGTAGCCCCTTAGGTCTACGGATCATTATGGATTGCAGCTTCTGAGAAAGCTCCTGTAGGTTCTTATATCCAGTTATTCTACCCCAATGGTCGAATATACAGTAGCGATTCTTGAAAGACCATATATCCCTGGTCTCAACTTTCATAAGTCTGAGAGTACTATACAGGTCCTCAGCCTTCTTACCGACTGGAGTACCAGTACCCATTATGAGTAGCTCTGGATCTATGTACTCGATTAGATTGACTATCTTAACAGTCAGATGCTTTTTCTGTTCGGAGACGTTCTTACGAACTTCGAAGTTTTTGATCTTCTGACTCTCATCTATGATGACTCCATCGAATATCAGATTGTCGGCTAGTTTCTTAAGCTCCTCTCGATGGTTTGCCGCAGCCTCATAGCCGATTATCAGATAGTAGTCATCATTATAATAGAAGTCCCTCATCTGCTGTAGTCTCTTTTCTCTGGGCCCATCGACTACTGTGGCAGTACTATTGGTATGGATCTTTATCTGGCGGAGCATATTGTACTTATACTTTGCTCCACATATGAATAGTATCTTCCTATACCCCCGGGCTATTTTTCGGTACTCACAAACGTCTAGATACTCTTTTGTTTTACCGAGTCCCATTGGGTCTGCGTTTAGAACTCTGTCTCTCTTGAGCATCTCGTTAAAGAACTCTATCTGCCAAGGATCCATTGGAGTCTTAGGCTGATAATCCGCCTGTATCGTGAGCGTCTTGAGATACTCCTCATATTCCTGAAGGCTTGAGAAGTTACGGACCCGCTCCTCCTCAATTTCACCGTAGAAGGAAATATTCGGAAACTTCTTAACTATGTCACTGAAATAAGAGAGTGGAACCTCCCACATCTTCAGGTCTTTATGATAGTGCCTCATAGGGAACTCTCTGATAGCAGCGACAAAGAGTTCGTCATAAGGCTTAGACCAAAGCCAGAGGCTCTCGGGTCTGTTTTTATACTGCTTAGACGGAGCTTTCTTACAATAGATCATCCTATTACCTCCATCTGTGGGATAACCCCTTCAGCATTTAACCTTTTAAAAAACGCGTACGCGCTCTCGCTATAAGCACATAGACGAACCGGTCGATTACGGTCGATAACTCTCGAGATAAGATACTTACCAAGACCCTCAGATCTACGGCTCTCAAGGATATCAATGAATAGTATATCCTGGGAGGGTCCGTTATCATTAACAGCTATATATCCAAGTATCTTCTGACCCTCATACAAAATATATATGGGGGAGTCTTCAAGGATCTCAGCCGTATCCTCTGTATTGAATACAAAGCCCTTAAGACCTAGTACCTTTTCGAAAGTACCGATTTCGATTCTACGTTCGCTACCTTTGAGCACTTACCAGACCTCCACAACTTAATTTCTATCTTCTCTTGAATTATATGCGATCCGGAGTCAAAAATAAACTAGGAAGGGGAGCAAAAGGACTTATAGATAATGAGATACCTGTAGGCAGTACCTACAGGTATCTCAGAGACCTATATTACAGAAGGCGCCCTTTTGTCTGCTCTTGACAGAACTTATTATATTCATCCTCTGCTTGGGTAAAGAGCTTCCGAGCTGCTTTGAGTTCTCCATTTACCTTATGTTCCTCGTAACAGATTGCGGTGGCCTCAGCTAACTTTCCACTGGCATATACCAAGTTGAGTAATAGCAAGGCTTCCTTTCTCCTAGACTCTTCAAGAACCCTTGCTCTTTTTCGCTCTCTAGCTGCTAGGGCCTCTATTACAGCGACAACTATTGCAGTAAGGGCTGGGATGATATATGGAGCTAGTTCTTTCATAGGCATTTCCTCCTACTTAATATTATTTACACGGAACTTAACACCTATATCTATATTTGGCTTGGTCCCGTTGACTACAAACATGAATTGGTCTTGAGTACCAGATACAGGCCATATAGAGAAGCATGCCTTAGTAGCCGCTTCGACTTCACTAGCATTAGTACTAGAGAGCGAGAATTCAATGTCCTGAGTAGCTGGATTTACAGTAACGCCAGATAGGGTTATCGTCTGCTGGTAAGGTTGAGTCGTACTCCAACCAGAGGCGGATAATGTAAAGGATTGGTCGGTACCTATAGAATAGGTTCTAGCCATTGCTGCCTGTAGTTGAGTGGTGGTTACATAGTCGCCGCCAACAATCTCACTTGCCTCATCCCTAGCGGCTTCAGCAGCAATTCTAGCTGCTTCTGCTGCATCTCTAGCCATCTCAGCAGCGGTCTTAGCACTCTCAGCAGAGTCTCGGTAGTCCTTTGCAGTATTCATGTACGTCTGAGCATTTGTGGCAGACGTAGAGGCCTCACTAGCTTTCTCACTAGCAGTACTTGCTGAATTAGCCGCGGCAGTAGCTGAATTTGCGGCGTCAGTGGCAGATGTAGCTGCAGCAGTGGCTGAATTAGCTGCTAGTGTCTGGGAGGCTGCTGCAGCTGAAGCAGAGTTAGCTGCACTACCAGCTGAGTTAGCTGCAGCAGCTGCTGCATTCTCCGCTTCATCTCTGGCTGTTTCTGCAGCGGTCTGTGCCGCTTGAGCCCCAAGCATAGCAGACTCTGCATCATCCTTATGAGACTTCGCTGTATTCATGTAGCTCTGCGCTGTAGAAGCTGAATTAGCAGCATTAGTAGCAGATGTAGCTGCAGCACTGGCTGAATTTGCTGCATTTGTTGCTGAGGTACTAGCCGAGGTGGCTGAGCTAGCTGCGTTTGTGGCTGAAGTTGCGGCTGCATCCCTCGCAGACTCAGCTGAAGTCTTAGCGGATTCAGCGTCTAATTTAGCCCTCTCGGCAGCTTCTTTATAAGTCTTAGCAGTATTCATATATGCCTGCGCATCGGTAGCCGAATTGGAAGCCTCAGTAGCTTTGGTGCTAGCGGTGTTTGCAGAGTTAGCAGCTGCTGTAGCTGAATTAGCAGCATTAGTAGCAGAGGTAGCTGCGGCACTGGCTGAATTAGCTGCAGCGGTCTGAGAAGCAGAAGCTGCTGAAGCTGACAACTCAGCTGAATTAGCCGAGCTCTGGGCATTATAGGCTGACTGAGCCGCACTATCAGCAGACGCTTGAGCCTGGTCTCTATACTCCTCAGTATCATCAGCTAGCTCCATAGCTTTACTCAGAGTATTATTAGCTATTTGTATTACACCTGGATAGACCGGGAGAGGTGAGTCGCCAAGCCATTGGCTCCGGGTCAATTGACCATAGGCTAGAGTACTGCGTATAACTATTGAGTCATCGGGACTAATCAGAACTAGTTGAACTGCCAATGTGCCGAATTTTACGGTCATTTGTTGGTCTAGGAGATAAGTGAATTTTAACTGTGTATCCTCAATGGTCTTATTCATCAGAACCATCGGAACCTTATCCAATACCAGATTTCCCTTAAAGTTTGTAACGTCCATACCAAGTACGGTCTTGGGGCAGGTTATCTCTAAGGTGACCGCCTTGTCGTCGTACTGAACACCAAGGTCGGCGTCGATAGTGGATAAGACTCTGTTACTATCCATTGCGAATTTAGCCATTCGTTACGCCCCCTCCTATTATTTAAGGAATTGAATTAAGTGCCCAAGAAAGAGTAGTAAAGTAATATCCGTAAATCGTGTCCCCGGGGTATACAGTCGGAATACCGGTAGGCTTCATATAGTCTATGGTATACTTTACCTGATTAAACTTAGCTGCAGTTACATCCTCTCCAGGACTCACATAATATGACCCACCAACCTGGGGAGCTGTTTTATAAGCAGCGAATAGGTTGACTCTGTCGATAAAGGCATTCCATCTACTAGCGGTTAGGGTTGAGATCAGCCCATGATTATTAAATGCGTTCAATTCTGATTGAGTCCAGGACCAGTTATCGGGCCTTGGAATACCTGCTTCTGTTATTGCTGTGATATATAAGGAGGTAAGAAATCCTTTATTCGGTGAGTAGATAGAGCAGGAGATCATGTAAGCGGTACCTGGCAATAGTCCAGTGAGTGTTATATCTCCACCTTGGGTATAACCGGAATTTGGATATGAGCCAGGTAGATAAGTTGTACCAGCATACGTGTCATGGCTATCCCCTGAGGCTCTATAATACCACTCTACATTTCGGGTGTCGTTATCAGGAGCATCGCCCCAAGCGGGATCTAGTCCTGCTACATATAATGAGATACTGGTTCTCGTGACCTCCGAGACTATTAGGTATGCCATATAATCACCTCATTATCCGAAGCGTCCAACTATACCTGTAGGGGGATTAGCAAAGTGGACCTGTCCATAGAAGTTGACGTGGTTGTCAAAATCTGTTACAGGATATCTCCACTTCGCATAGCAGTTTCCAATAGTATCGAATACAGCATATGGGGCTACATCCCCACCGTAATAGTAGAATTTTACTGGCGACAACTTCATACCATTGTACATTACCTGGAACTCCAGACCATGATCCGAACCTGGAGGTGTGCTACTACTACCGGGACTCGGCGGTATATAGATCTGTACTATATTTCCCCTTATGAGATGGGCTTCTATTTCGTTAGGGCCTATAACAGTCTGGGTAATATATCCAGGTACAGAGGCGTCGCTACCATCTCTACCGTCTCTACCAACAAACTGATAACCCGGAGTCCAAGTATTACCGCCATCAGTACTATCTCTTCTGTATATATCACCCGGCTGCATTGTACTATGCCAATTAACATTATCAGAGGAGTACTGATACCTTATTGGGGAGCTAGACTGGCTCCACTGAATAACGCCATTAGAGAGATTTATATTACCCTCAAGTGTTATGTCTCCGGTAGTACCATCTATCTTAATCTTTCCTAGGTCAAGCATTGAGCTCTTCCACTTACCATTAGCTAGGAGGGAGTTTCCAAACTCATCCTGGAAATCTGTGGCTCTAACTATTCCAGCGAAGACTCCATCAGTAGCATTAACAGTTCCAGTAAAGGAGCCACTGGAGGCTTCAACATGACCCTTGAAATAAGCATTGCCGTTCATGGTTACACCGAAGACTAGGGAGTCTCCAGTATAGTTGCCGGAACTATCGAAGTCACCATTCCAAAGAGCGAAGCCATAAGCATTACCTGGCATGTCATCGCTGGCTTTCATGGTAGCCTTAAATCTCTTGTCAGCTGACTGAACTACTATACCCTCTGTGTTGTTCAGTCGAACACCACAAGAATTAGGCTCGATTACGATACCATCCGAGCCTACACTGAGTACATGTATTGAATTAGCCAGAACCTTCTCAGCTAGTACACCCTCACCAGTTATAGCATTCTCGTAGGTGACCCCAAAGTTTGTACTTACTCCTAGTCCATTAGGGGTTAGTCTGACCTGGTTACCAGTAGGTTTGCCCTCAGCATCAAGGGCTATGGCAGTAAGCTGCCCATCCTTCCATACGAGATCGCCACGTCCAGAGTTTATGGTCGTGGTGAAAGTGCTTATATAACCCTTTAGAAGTTCTGAGACAGCCGGATTTTCTGAGAGCTTCTTATTATACTCTATCGAACTGGTTATTGCTTCAGCGAATAGCTCATCCTTATTAGAGAGCTCACATGAACTCTTTTCGGGGAATCCAGGATAGATATTCGTAGAGAGTACTCTGACTTTTATATCAACCCCGAGCTCTAGATCTCTGACATAGACCCAGTCACCAATATCGAAGGTCTCATCAGCATCTTCGACTAGGAGATCGGAGAGTCTCACATAATCAACTGAATAGGAGACCTCAGGCTTAGACATCTTAGCTAGCTGCTTCCGACCCTCTATCAATAGCTGGTCTGCGTCAACGAAGTCATCGAGTTTAAGGTGGCCTATCCTTATGAACTTACTGGCATCCCCATTGGCCATTATATCTTCATAGATCTCAGTCTCCGTATATCCCTGTTCAAGGAAGAAAGAGAAATCGGTTATAAAGCTCTGACCATTCTGAAGCTGGTCAAGCGGGCTCTCATCTGGACCATGGATATTGACTTCGTTAACTGTCAGGTCCTCATCGCCATATAGATAGAGCTTAGTGATAAAGTCGGTAGAGTCGGCAGACTTTCTTATACCTGTTAAGTTCTTACCATACTCTATTGTCGCTCCTGTATCCCGCCCGGGCTCTTTTACAAAGTCGACCTTCCGGTCACGAGGTCTATATACTATATGGCAGTCAAATTTCTCTGCCATTTCCTGAAGTAGCGAGGGGACAGACATCCACTCTCCTGAGAATGTCCTAGCTGCTCCATCGTCATCTACTACACCAGGAGTCCATCCAGTATTCTCAAGTGCAAAGCTCATCATCTCTCGGGCGGAGAGTACTAGTTCCGCAAGCTCACTCTGAATATTACAAGTTGTCCAGAAATTCCACTGGCTACCAGATAGAGAACTACCAGAGGTATGACCAATGACACATTCGTAGACTACTCCGTAGTGCTTTATTCTATCTCCTCTATTATACCGATGTAAAGCTTCCCAGTTAGAATATTGCTCTGCTCCTATGTAAGTACCTACAACCTGTCTGGGTTTGTAGTTAAGCTCAATCGCTATAGAAGGAGCCGTAACAGAGATAATGCGAGATCCTCCGGAGTCTCTGGTCGGACTAGTGTTCTTGACTATAAAGGGCTCTCCGCAGAACTCTAGTATAACTTCATTCTGGAGAAGAACCCTGTTTTTATCGGTCGCGGGAACCGTAAATGTCATCTCGGGCCATGAGTCTAATCGACTAGAGATGCAGAGGTCTCTATACTTGGTTATAGTGCCTATAGGCCTACCAAGCAAGTCGAAAACCTGGATCATTTGATCTCTCCTTTCAATCGTAGACTCTCACCTTATAATCTAAGTCAAATTTTACAGGGTAGAACAAGTAGAAGCTCCTATTAAAGATTATAGATAGGTGTCCCTGTATATGATTCGGAGGTTCGGCGCATTGGTCTCAATACGATTACTCTCTGGATACAGTCTAAGTACACCAGCTGAGGCGCTGCTAGATATAGGAGTTCCATTGAAGAGTGCTATGTTTGTACGACAGTTGAGGACAAGTATGTCGCTAGCTCCTAGAGATATATTGTTGAAAGTCTTAAGCTGTACACCCTCTGATGTAATTATCTTGATATATGGGTTCTCTACCGGGCCAGTAATCTTAAAGGCGGGGTAATGAAGCGTATTGCCACCTGGGACTATTTCATCATAGACCTCAACATCGTGTTCATCCAAGCCTAGGAAGAATGGGAACTCCGCCAGAAGTTTCAAGCGTACCTCTGTATAGCTTGGCGTGTCCTTAACCTCTATACTACCATCGAGCCTGCAGTCTATGAAGCGATCAGGTCGTTCCTCAAAGATAAGTCTACCGGGGGTCATAAAGAGTTCGATTAGGTTACGGATTCGAGTATCAGGATTGGTCTGATTCTCGACATATAGAGATAAGTTAATCTCCTTAGGTGAAAACTCTGCGTACTGCATCTCATCCCCGCCCCCTAAATCTGTATCAAAGGTTGCAACATTTAGAGGGGGAACCTTAAAGGCGTCATGGTCGACTACGTAGATACCGAGATCCTCTAAGTTCTGACCTCTATAAGAGGTCTGATAATAAGCTAGATTAGTCATAAGTACCTCCTAATATAAAGACTTAGTCCGATATACAATCCTAGCATTAGCAACAGAGCCATCTTGGTTAGTAACGAGTACAAACATTTGTTCTCCCTTATCTATGTAGGGGAAGTCTCCGTATAGAATGGGCCTATAGTTAGTTCCAGAGGGACCAGTAACAGTTCTCTCCTCACCATCTAATGTTACGCATTCCCCTTGGCTAAGGGTTACATTTAGATGGCAAACTCGTTTGTTGGAGGTGATAACAGGGTTTACAACGGGACCGTAGATAAATATCTGAGGGTAGATCCGCTCGGTTCCATCATTCTCATGGATAACTCTGGGGGCTGGACTATCCTGGATTGTAGTTGGACCATAGATATATGGGTCGTAACATAGAAGTGTATATTCGACCTGGCTGTCCGAGACCCAGAACTTAGGAACTGTGGACTCCTTATAATAGGCTTTATAGAACCGACCCTCCTCATCTGTGAATTCGAGTTCAACGGGGTTACCGTAGTTGTAAAGCAGATTCGAGAGAAAACTCTCGAGATCATCGATAGTGCTGTTATAGAAGGTGGAGTAGGGATCGATCTCAGAAAGACCAAACATTACCGAGAGCCTTATTCTTCTAGGGTATATTTTGCTACCCGAGGTGTAACCCCCGGGTAGCCCAAGAGCAGTCGCACGATTGTGGGTTATTGTCGGTAGACGCTCTATCGTCGTATCTCTAGTAAGAGTAGCTCCCATAGAGGATAGCAGAAAGCCCTCTTTATATTTATTTGTATAGATTTTCAGATCTGAGAACATGTTACCCTCCTATTTGCTCGAAACCTTAATCAGGTCCTTTATTTTTAAGGCATGAATTTATTAAGGCGGGATAATTTAATTTTTAAGTTACCTGAATGCGCGAGCTTTAAATTGTATCTGGAAGCTATTTTTATTAGCGGTTACGTGGTTTTGGGTTTGTTATTCCTCTACGGCTTAGCTGAGATCTAATATACCTACCAGCCACAGACTCGAGAGTGTCTACGTCAAAGTCACTCGAGAAGACCGCATTCTCTATGTTCATTACCTTGTCGATTGTTACACTATTATCGACGTTGGTGCTTGAGGCTGAGGACTTGGTATATAGCGGGGCCACCCTCAAACGGAGTAGATCTCTCATGTCTATACTCTTGAGTAGATTAGCCATCTGATCTCTAGGTACCATATATTCGCCTTCGAGAGCCTTTACTAAGGCCTCTTTGGGCCCAAGACCTAGGAGTCTAGAGAGCTCATTAGGTAGAGTGTTCTTACCAACCACGCCACCTGAGTGATATGTGGGTATACGAGCACCTGACTGTATAAACTCCCAGAATGTTCTCTGGAAATCTGAGGTCGGGGCATAGTCGAGACCCATCGAGTTGATCTTTGCATTGCGCTGACGCTCCAGCTGCTGGAGCCTTGAGTAGGTCTCCTGAGCTACAGAATACTGACCGGACTTTATCTGGCTCTCGAGGGAGGACATCAGCGGTAGCATTAGAGCCATGTAGTCCGTATCTGGGTTAAAGTTTGTGCCGGAGGGTTTGGTCGAACCGTCGTTACCGAAAAGATTTCCGGGAGTCTGTTTGCTATAATCATCGGAGGGGGATATAGAGGGTGATAGGAGGTTCAATCCAGCATAGTAAGCTGCATTCGCAGCCTCAGCAGCCTCTCTATACTTGCTGAGTAGAGACTCAGATGTTAAGTAAGCTAGAACATCGTTCTGGCCGGACATGTATCTATCTACGAGACCCTGAGCGAAGTACTCAGCATTATCTAGGAGAATCTTATAGTGCTTATTGATCGCCCTCTCCTCGGCCTCCCAGTCCTTCATCTTCTCGTCATACTCTTTTTCTAGAGCCTCACGCTCTTCCTCAATCTGATCTCTAATAGCGTCTCTAGCCATCTGACGTTTTTTATCGTCATACTGCTTCTGGAGGTTATTGAGTTCATCCTGAGCTTCTTTAAGGAGCTTTCTACCATACTGGCTTGTATCCCCTGCGAGTCTGCGAATACGGATCTGAACTAGTGCCATCTCCTGCTCTAGATCAGCTAGCTCTCTTTGGTCGTCTTCAGCTTTCCAAGAATCCTCTAAGTGCTTCAGGTACTCTTCGAGGTACTTTATCTTTTCATCATGTAGCTTCTGATATTCATCTCTGAGGTCTGAGATGTTCTCTAGCTCCTTCTCAAGGCCCTTATTATAAGCATCCGTGAGATAGGTAGAGAATACCTGTACAAGGGCTATTCTGGCATCTTCAGCGGAACTCTCAAGCTCAACTAGCTTGTTCTGCAGCTCCTCGATGTATTTTCTTAGGCTGTTGATCCTACCTTCAGCAGAGTTTCTCTCAAAAGCAGAGGTAGCATTCTTAGCAGCGAGGCTCATAGACTTGAGTTCTTCAGAGGCTCTGTCTATCTCTCTAGATACGGTAGCCATCTGGTCCTCATAGTTTCTAAGCTGAGTATTGAGTCTGAGGGTAGCTATGGTTAGCTCCTGCTCGTTGTGGATGAAGCCCCTGAGCTTAGTAGTCATTAGGTCTATTTTATTAATAGCTCTAGATAAGCTACTCTCTAGCTCCGTTAGGCTATCCGTGTAGTAGCTCCGCATCAGCTGGCTTCTTACGTTATAGGCCTCGTATAGCGCCTGAGTATAAGACTCAATCTTGTCGGTTACTTCGTCATACTTGTCTTCCTCAGTACTTATCTTGCTTCGGAGTTCGACTAGCTGATTTATAGAGTCTACATACTGGTCTATCAGCTGCTCCTGTAGCTTAAGTGCTCTAGAAAGATAGGTAGGGTTAGTTAGGTCCTCAGACCATATAGCCTGGAGTATAGAGATGTTATTGGTTATGCGCTTGATGGCATTCTCCAGTTTGTTCATGGCCTCATCAAGCCACTTCCATTTAGCATCGTCGCCTACGAGTTCTCCGACTCTCGTGGCTAGGGAAACTTCAGACCCGGGCTCAGGTAGGTTATCTAATACCTGCCTCCAAGAAGCCTGATTTCCACCGAAGGTCTTAAGGATCTGCTGCAGGAATGTTGCAAAAGCAGACGCCTCATTGTAGTGTTTTGTGTCACCCTCAGCTCTCAGTATTCTCATTAGGTCAAGAGTATCATTGAGCATCTGTCTGGTTTGCTCCACTGCCGTATTAGCTATTTGTAGCTGGGCTTTTGCGTAGTCATAGGCATACTTGCTTCTCTGAGTGAGATGGGTGCTGAGAGTATTTGTAATGGTGTCTATATTGTTATAGATCTGTACCTCAGACATAGCACCGAGTAGCTGTCCTGAGATCTCGAGATCACCGAAGAGGAGCTTTAGCTGGTATGCACCCTCTCGGACGGAACGCTCAGTAGCATAAGTGGCGTCTTTTATCTGCGATATGGCCTGGGCAGCCATTTCTAATTGCTCTTCGAGAGGTATAGCATCCTTATCTCTAAGACCTATATAGCCTATGATGTCAGCTTCTCCTATTTCCTCGATCTTAGCCTTGAGCTCTGGGAAGGTCTCGGAGAATAAAGCATAGCCGTCTATCAGTTCAAATAAGCCTGAACCGAGATCCCCGAACTTAGATACGACGGTCTTAGAGTACTCCTGGAGTCTCATTATATTATAATCAAGGGAGGTTAGGACATAGTCATTAGAGTCGACTAGGGAGTTATTGATAGCATAGATTATGTCTAAGAAGTTATTAAGTATCTCGTCTCGTGTCAGCTCAGAGATTGTCTTTTTAGCCCCCTCGATCTCTATTGTCTTGGAGCCAAAGTAATCTTTAAGCTCCTTGACCGCGTCAGTGGCATCAGCGGGAGTACCTGCTCCGAGGATCTTTTCTATTATATCTCTGGCTATACCCTCATAGGTGGGTATACCAAAGTCTATATCCTCGAGAAGTATGGAGGATAACTCACTCTCGCCTTCTACAATCTTGGTCCTGAGCTCAGCGATCACTGTTTTTAACTGGCTTGATTCTGACTCTATCTCGGTGATCTGGTCACTAATTGCCCTGATAGCTCCTTCATATTCTAGTTTAGCCGCGTCTAGCTCTTCACTTATGCTCTTAGGTAGAGTACCTTTCTCGTAGGCTTGTATGAAGGTCTCAAAATCAGGGTACTTTTCAAGAATTGGTTTAAGTCTGTTATAAGTGTCAAAATCGAGAGAAGTTACTTTACCCTCAGATATATTCTTTGCAGCCTTATTGTAATCAGCGACTAGATTATCATAAGTTTCCCTGATTGAGTTAGATAGAGCTTCCTGATAGTAGGCGAGGGAAGTCTTCTTTCTAGACAAGACTTCCTCATACTCTTGTAATTTTTCCTCATGTGTAGTAAGTTCATCCTGAACCAAGGCTATCTCTTGCTCAAGGGTTGAGGATGAGTCAAGCAGGTCAGACCTTACACGCTCTGCAAGAGCCTGAGAGATCTCATGGAGATTGTCTTTTACTTCGCCCTGCAGACCGAGTTGACGAAGGGTCTTCTGCGAACCATCTCTCAGAGTAACGATTAGGTCTCCATAACCCGCATCTATGAGGCTGCTGTAAGCTTTCTTAAACTGGTCAGAGTCTGGACTCTTCTTCAGCATTACACTAAGATAGTTTCTAACCTTCTCAGCGATATTGTTGGAGTTCTCCTGCAGATCGGATATAAACCCGGAGATCCTACCTGTAGCACTCTTAACAGCATCGACAGATCTGTCTAGTGTAACCTCCAAGGCTTCTTCTGGGTTGCGGTCTAAGAATAGAGAGGCTGCGGCCTGTATCCGCTGTTCTCTGAGCTGAGCTATTTTCTCGAGATACTTCTGGTTCTCTTCTTCTATTTCAGTATATCTGACATAGAGTTTCCTATAGTCAGACTCGAGATGTTTTTTACTGAAAACTGACAATATATTAGTACCAGGGGAACCCGCGCTCTTAAACTCCTCTCTGGTTATACCTGCCTTCTCGAGTAGAGTATCGAAATCATCATTTGCAGTATTAGTAGAATAGTCGGAGGGGTAGTCAGCGAGTGCGCGGAGGAGCTTACTTATTATCTGACCCTTAGGACTATTGAGCTCTTCTAGATTCTTCTCTAGCTTATCCTGGAGTTCATCTATCTGATAACCCGCTAGGTCATTTATGAAGGAGACATTGGACTCGAGGATCTGCTGTTTGTATCTGAGATACTCCCTGAGAGCCTCTGTGTTCCTTATTATCAAGCCGTTCTCTTGGTCGTAATAGTCAGCTAGCGCTGGAGCCTGATCAGCCATCGCAGCGCCAACCTCAATTAGTTGGCGATCTATCGCTAGGGTGTCTTCACCGGATTCAGCTAGCTTTTTCCTCTGTTCGGTGAGGGTCTCGTGCTTGTCTATAAGGCTAGAGATTGTCTTGATCTCTTTCTTGAGCTCCGCATTTGTTACTAGGGCTTGTTCATAGCGCTCTTGGAGCATCTTTTTCTCTCTGGCTGATTCCGTGGCCCATCTAATAATTAGTCCTATACCGATGCTTATAGCTGTAGATAGTAGTCCCTGAGCCAAGGTTGCCTTGGCAGCCATAGCGGAAGCTGCCCGATTAGCTGCAGCCTCTGCCTGCTTAGCAGTTGCCGCCTTGTAGGCAGCGGTAGCGGAAGCGTCAGTAGCTACAGTATTCTGGGTCTTTGAGGCGGTGTTCTCATTAGTGGCTCTGGTGTTAGTATTCGTAGAACTCGTCTCTACAGTAGTAGCAGTAGCTTCAGCGGTCTGAGCGGCGGTGCTAGCAGCTGTTGCAGCAGTCGCACCAACTTGAGCAGCTTGATATTCCTCTAGTAGACGGTTATATATTCTCTGCTGAGCATTCAGGTCCCCAAGTCGGGCTAGCTGCTCGTCTATGAGGATGTTCATGGACTCGTCATAGGACTTACCCGTGGTCTGAGACATGAACTCGGCCATATTCTTAAAGGCATCGCTATTCTTCAACTTCTCAGCCAGGTCAGAGTACTTGGTAAGAATACCCCCAAGAGAGTCGGTGAATGAGCTCTCCGCTATGCTCTTCGCGGCATCTTTGAAGGTCTTGTCGGTCTCATGAACAACCTTAACGACCCTTCCCATATTAACAATGAAATTGAGAAGTCCCTTAGAGAGACTCGTACCAAAGGCCTGCTGTAGGATCTTATTAACGGTAGCCATTGTAACACCGAACATGGTCCAGTACGAGATCTGCTCTTGTATTTCGGGGTTAAGGTTAGCGAAGCCATCGAATATCTTTGAGAGGAAATCTACCGTGCCTTTCATGATGTCCGTTAGTCCCCACTTACCGAAGGCATTAGCTGCCTCTGTAAAGGAGGCCTTTAACCTCTGGGACTTACGCTCTAGAGTGTCCAGAGTCATCTCGAACTTCTTGGCCGAGTAGCCTGCGCTCTCCATTGAGAGCTGAGCGTAGTTTATAGCAGAGGTTCCTGTGGAACTAAAGCCGGTGGTGTTCCAACTAGAGAGTAGGGCCATGACGTAGTTCCTTTGCCTACTCTCGCCTAGGGCTCCTATTAACCTATTGAGGTCCTCTGTCATCTCGCCAAAGCCACCAGCCTGTAGCTGTAGCTCCTGATACTTCTTAGCAACCTCATCTATTATTTCTACATAGGACTTAAACTTTCCGACCGAAGCCGCGGCCGTTTCACCAGTCTCGTAGACATCAATGCCCAGATCCTTAAATATCTGGAGGTTCTTATCCTTGTAGATGCTGCTGAACATCATTCTCAAGGCGGTACCAACCTCAGCGCCGCTTCTTCCTGTGTTCTGTATAAGCGTAGCTATTATAGCATTTAACTCTGTATAGTCCAGACCGACAGCTCTTGCATATCCAGCGGCTTTCTGATAAGCCTCAGCAAAGTCTGAAGTATCTGCCGTGGTAGCATCTGCTAGCTTGTTCCAGGAGTCTAGGAGTAGTTGAGCCTGCTCATAAGACATACCCATCTGGACCAAGGCGGAGTTAAGATAGGTTACAGCATTAGATGCGTCTTTTATGTCTGAAGTGTTAAGGGCAAGTATGGAGGTCTCAGTAAGGGTCTCTAGGGAGTCAGCATCAACTACGCCCACCTTCGCCCATTCTTCCTGTACTGTAGCGACATTCTGTATAGTCTCACCATACTCGATCGCTATCTCGTTCAGGTCCTTCAGGGCCTTAAGGGTCTCTGCAGCAGGTACATCCTGCCAGACTCGTTTCAAGTTAACGACTGCGGTCTCGTAGTCTTTGATGTTTTGGATGGCTTGCTTTATTAATTGTATTGAGCTCATTACTCCAGTGAGTCCGCCTATGACGCCCCACCCGGTTGTTTTAGCTCCCCACTTGAGTGCAGCCCAATTATCCTCACCTCTAGCGGAACCAAACCAATTGAGCCCAGAGGCTTCCGGACCTACGCCAGACTTATCACCTATGATGCGGAAGACACTCGAGAGAAGCCCTCGATTACCTATAGCCTGCTGTATATCGTAGGAAGATCTACCAGACCCTGAGCCTAGATATGACCGCTCACGAACCAGCCTATTTATTTTTTCCTCGATATCCAGTCGCATCTTCTGAGTCTTAAGATGCTCCTGCATAATGAGGTCTTCCTTGGTTCTCTCCGCGATCTCCGCCTTGATGGCCGACATGCGACTTGTAGCGGCAGAGATATCAGCCTTATTACGCTGTATGGCCTCGTTAGCTAGTTTAGCCGACAGCTCGCTCTCGAGAGTTAGGCGCTCTTTGACCAGCTCTAACTCCTCTTTACGAGCCTGTATCGAAGCAGCGGCGGACTCCTGTCTCTTAGCAGCGAGTTTATTTATCTCCTCTACTTCAGCTTGTAGAAGGGAGATTCGGTTCTTTTCTTCTTCGTCAACGGAGCTTAGGAGAGCCGCTCTTATCATCTCAGTACCTTTATCAGTACTAGGATATCTAGCATTAATAGCATCGCGCTGAGCCTGAGCAGCCTGCTTAATAGTGTCTAACTGAGCTTTATAATATTGACTTGCTCTCTCCGCTTCCTTAGCTATATCAGCGGAGGATCTACGATACTCCGATATAGCTCTACCAAGAGCATTTAGTCTAGTCTCTATCTGCTTACTAGACTCGTCACTAAGGTCATAGTCCCCTTTCATAGACTCCATAGAGAGCTTAGCTGCATGGGCGGCAGATTGAGCGTATTCAGCGACTCGGGCTCTCTGGTCGGCAGTCAGTGACTCTTCTAGTCTAAGCCTATTGGCTTTTACAGAAGCTATTTTATCCTCTATAGTAGCCTCTTCTCTTGCTGCTTTAGCTCTGGCTTCAGCAGCCCTAGCAATAGCAGTATCAGCCTCAGCTCGTTTCTTAGTGGAGATCGCTTCAGAGTCCTTTATAGCCTGGAGGGTCTTCTGCGCAGTCTCTTCTGCTCTAGCAGCCATGAGGGCTTCTTTAGCCTGAGACTCCTTAATCTTCTGGGCCTCTCGAGCTTGCTTTACAATATCAGCCTCTACTCTAGCTGCTTCTTTAAGGTAAGCTAGTCCAGAGACATTTTCTCGATAGGTCCTAGCATTCTCAATAGCGATTCTCTGAGCCTTTACCTCAGTCAGCTGGTCCTCAGGAGATAGGCTAGCTAGACTCTGAGCAGTTCTTTCTATATAAGACCTTAAGAGAGCCTCACTATTCGCTATGGCCTCTGTCTTATTAAACCCTAGAGGCTGATCCCCGAGAACCTCTTTAGCCAGGCTACTAGCTGCCAGGTCACGGAGCTTGTCTCTATACTCTTCGAGAGAGGACTTAACGTTCTGGTCAAGAGGCCTAGGAGTAGGCGACTTTGCTAAGCGTTCAAGCGTCTGGTCCCTCTGCTGGGTGAGCTTCGCCATCGTGGAGAAACCGGACAGGTCCTCCTTGAGCTTTGCTGCGGGATTCGTTCCGAGGATCTGATCAGCCTTAGATCCCATAGAGGCTATATTCTCAGACACGCCAACAGTCTCATCCATGACCGCGCTCCAGAACTCATTAAGTGCCCTGGATATCTGGTCTAGCTGCTGGACTGCTTCCTGATTCTTAGCCCCTTTTAGCTCAGCCTTAATCGGATCGAGTAGCTTATTATTAAGTAGGAAGGCTGCAGCGAGAGCGGGGTCTGCCTTAGCTATCGCGGCACCGAACATCTTATAGTCGGTTTCACCTGGAGCCATCTTATTATAGGCCAATATGCTCTCTAGTGCGTTCTTCTTATCTGTGATAGATAGAGCAGCACTACCACCGGCTCCTCGTGCCCAATGTAGTAAGCTAAGACCTTCCTTTGTATTACTTGTAGAGCTATAGACGTACTCTGGAATACCGAGTTCTCTTAGCAGACTTACGGCGGCATCTCTCGAAGGACCTGCACTAAGGCCAGTGGCTCTCCATAGGGTCTGTAGGAATCTCTCGGCGGGGTTAAGAGTGGAGAGAGCCTTGAGGTTATAGCTTATCTGATCTGTACCTAGAGGAGACGAATGAGAGTCTATAGGTATAGCGTACATCCCCTCTAGCTTATAACCGAGATTACGAGCACTATAAGCATCACCGCCTTTTAGTAGAGCGGTGATTACTGCCTGGTCTACATCCTTGTTGGATATAGGGCTATGATGTCCCTGAGCTGCCTTTATGGCACTATCAAGCATATCCCTAGCCTGACTGCGGACTTCCTCAGGTAGGGCATCGATTATGGCTCTAGAGACCTCTTCTTTCAGTATCTGGGTTATAACCTCGGGATGGGTATCTCCTCCACCTTGAGCGGTACCAACACCTCCCTTGGATAGACCTAGCTGACCAGCAGCCTTACCTATATCGTGGAGTATGGCACTGAGCTTGAAGGTCTCCATAGCCTTGGGATCCATAAGGGTCTTTTTCAAAGCACTTACCGGATCCTGTATGCCAGCTTCAACCAATTCTCTATAGGCTAGATCGAGAGCCGAAAACTGTGTTTTCTCATCCCATAGTCCAGTCTTAGTGAATTTAGCTCTCTCGAGCTCATATTTCTTTTTAACTAGCTGGAGCTGTTTATCGAGTTCCTTCTCGTCAGGTATATCCAGGAACTGAGCTATTATATCAGCCGAATGAACTGCAAGGTCAGACCAGGTGTTATGATACTTACCTGAAGTAGAGGCTGGGAATGTAAATATCTTGGAGACAAGATCCTTAGCTGAGAGCTGTTTCATCAGCTCCTGAACCATCTTCTCCCCAATATTTGTGGACATGGCACCCTTAAACATCGAGGTTACGGCGCCACCATAGTCTAGCTTACTATCCGCGAAGGCCTTGCCACTTATAGTGGGCTTACTACCCTTAGGAGCAAAGAAGCTATTAATAGCCTCAAGGTTCTTCTGAGCCTTTGCTATATTAGTCTGGAGGTTCTTGAAGACCTTGGTCAACTCTCGGTTGAAGGCCTCCATTTCCTTACTAATATTGCCAGAGCCCTTACGGTTGCTGATGAACTCACTGAAGACCATTTGGAGGCCCTTCTTCATTTGAGCTATCTGCTCCTTACTGTACTTAGCTAGAGCCTCGAAATCACCCCTGGAGATAAGGTCTATATCTCTAGGAATATCTCCCTTAAGGGAGTTAAACTGCTTAACGACTTCTAGGAATGTATTGAGGTTCGGAACGATATAACCAATCTTATCGGCGACCTGGGGCATTACAGCGTTAGCCTTGGCTGTGTTGCTTCCCAGCGCCATGAGGGCCTCGGCGAACACCTCAATATTCTTGGAAGAGTCGACAAGACTATCAACTATACTCTCAAGTATTGCGTCTCCATTTTCTTTTGCCATATTTACACCCCCGCCTATATTTTGAAGGGATTGACCCGGATTTGCTACTCTATATAATAGTCCTGGAGAGCCAGTTATACGACTCTCCAGATACTATTCTCTACGAACGAATTCTCTCATTGCTTCTTCAAATGCGTCGAATGATAGGTCAGTGTCTTTAGTCTTTACAGCCCCGCGCTCTTGACGTACTATCCTAGTATCGGGAGCAAGCGGATGGAATTCCTGCTTAAGCTCATTACCTGCGGGTAGAGCTGCAAGATGTACTTCCCAATTAATCTTACGGCTCAGTTGATATATAAGCTCAGAGAATTGGACCATACTTAATTCGCCGATCTCTGAGGGTAATTTATTGAGCCATACCGCCAGGATATAGATCCCATCTTCCATTAAGAGAGCGGGGTCTGAGCGTTTTTTTGGTTACCTGTAAGCTTAGCTAGCTTGCTGTGGAGCCTCTCCATGTCAATGTCGTTCTGCTCCATCAGTGTAGCCCTCAGTTCTCTGTATTCATCATTCGTGATAGAATCTATGAGTTCTACTAGATCGGTCCTCTCTGACTCTTCGGATCTGGCAGCTATTAGGGCCAGTGTACGTAGACTATCGATACCCTGTAAATACGCAATATCGGCCAGGGACTCAAAGTCTAGAATGTAGATTACCTTTGAGGCCTCTGGCCAGTCTTTTATTCTTATAGGATATATATCTACTACCGCATTTCCTATCCGAAGTGCCCTCGGCCTGGCCAGAGAGTTTTCAAGTGATTTCTCTGCCATAATGTCCTCCTACTATACTAATATAGAGGGAGGGAGGTTGTCTCCCTCCCTACAAGCTTATTAGACTCAGCCGCCGGCAGCGGGTGTAACGGGCTCCCAAGTTCTCTTGAAGATCTTCTTGTCCGGTCTCTGCGGATCGAGAAGCTCGAAGGTGATCTGGGGAGCATAGGCGGCTCTCTCCTGATAGTCTTCTCTGAACTCCGGAGAAGTCTGGAGCTTGAAGAACTCGATGAACTGGGTACCAGTGACCTTGTTGTCATTATCAAAGGTAGGCTGCTTGTGGATAGCCTTGACCGTCTTCGGCACAGAGTCTGCGAGGGTCGAGACAGACTTCGAGCCTGCAGCAGACATGTACTTGTAGACGAGCTCGACTTCCTTGCCCTTATCGGCCTCTGCGAAGGTGAGCTTATCGCCGTTGAGGGAGTACTTGCCGGCATCGGCTTCGGTTGCTGCCTCCATCAGGCTCCCATCGTCGAGTCTGACGATAAGGGAATCAGCGATCGGGCTATTGGGAAGCTGGATCTCGAAGGGAGCGGTGGTGGGGATTACGAACTTGTAGTCGGAACCAAAAGCCCAGACTTCAGTAGCGCCGGTCTCTATATCCTCACCAGAGGTAAGAGAGGCATACCTGAAGTCCATCTCGCAATCGGTAAGCTCCAGAGTCGCGCTCTGGCTGGTCTTAAAGCGTCTCTTGGGGAAGAGGCTACGGCCGCCAGTGACGTCCTCCATGTCAGCACTACCGCTTATGCTGGCACTCTTGCAGGTGACAACAGCAATGATCTTGTTAGGATCCGGGTTGGTGAAGTCAAAATCAGTTGTGGTGATCAGAACCTCACCAGGACCGTCGATGTAGTATCTGAGCTGGTCTTTCATTATTGAGTTTCCTCCTTCTTAGTAAAAGATAGATCTAAAGGTGAATTGGACTGTTGCTTTGTGCCATCCTGTAGTAGTTGGCCTATCGGGGTCTATATTGTAGAACTCTAGGCCCCTTCCTACAGAGGCACCATCTAATACCTCGCAGACTCTCTTGGCTATATCGTAACCCACGCCGGTGGCCCTTTGGACAGTCAGCGGGGTATAGATGTCAACAAGTAGGGTGTTACTAGTAGTCTTACCGCCTAGGTTAACACCACCTCTAACCCAGACGCTTATCAAGGGGTCAGTGAAACTCGGATTGGGTTGCTGTCTCATGGGGACTAGCCGAAGTGCTTTATCGTCTCGGGTCTTGAATTTGGCTAACCTACAGATCTCAGAGTCGCGACCTAGGAGATTTGTGGCTAAGGCAACATCAGATTTAAGGTCACTCATCGTGTATCACTCCCTCAGCGAAGTCGACATACAGAGCCTGCATGTGTCTTATTCTAGTGGGATCTCTACCGATTACCCTTAGTGTTTCTCCCTCAGCCTCTAGTATGTCTCCTATCTTAATGGGAAGCCAGATTGGAACGACATACATTCGATTAAGATTTGGGAGATAGCCGACTTCTTCTAGTCTCGAGTATACTGAGAGCTGTTCTTGATAAGCCAGTATATCCTTTCCCTTTAGGATTAGAGATTGATACTTCGGCCAATCTCTCGGCTCTGGATCGGAACCCCAATTAACAACGTCCCCTTCGTCAATAGACTGGTCTGGAAGATCCTCTTTGGCATACCAATCTATGGTAACATTGGCTAACTTGAGACCTAGAGATATGCTACTATCGCCTTCCTGATATCCAGAGACGAAGTATTTACTCATATCGAAGGTTAGTATTGATCCGAACGATACTACCAGATCGTTCGGAACTCTTATCCTTCTGCTAAACTCAACCGAGTCTCTCGTAATCGTCCTCCCGGGGGCTACAAAAAGGGCTCGGGAGACTGAGTGAATGGTTAATAGTGTATCCTTTGGTATATCTACAGTCAAGGGGCTCTCAAGCTCTGTTATTGGCCCCGCCGACCTTATTTTTATCGTGTGGACAACCCCATCAGCCTCATACTTGAATTCGGCTCCTGGTAACAGACCTACAGGGTCATGGAGCTTTATACTCTTGTCGCCCACTTTAGCATCGGCGGTCACCCAGAAGGTAGCGTCTATAGTGACCTCTTTACCCCATTTGTTTATGAGCCTTTTGGTCCCCCTAGAACTTGCCATTAGATCACCCCGATCCTGAAACTCGGCCTGGTAGATCTCTTGGGTAGAGACCTTTGTCTGTAGGGTGCCAGCTTTGAGAGGATCTTCAATTCAGTTACATCTGAGTTGGTGTAGGACCTATCCTCCATCCCCTCGGACTTATAGAAGAACCCATCTCCACTAGAAGCTTTAAAAGCCCAGTACCTGACGAGCTCCTCCGCTACTATGTAACACATCTGCGGTATCGTCTCTAGACCAGCTTCATAAGAGATCTTGAGGTTCTTCCTACCGGGGGTCACGTTAGGTAGCGATATTCTGTCAGGGTAGACGTAGAAGTCTGTGTTCTCAGCCAGAGGTGTTTCTGAGTCCCCAGAGATTAAGACTATGGACTCTACCGACTTTATCGGCATGTGGTAGAGAATCAGGGTTGACGCTGCATCATAGACTTCATTTTCATAGGACTTAACCTCTAGGGTAGTATCGAGGTACTCCTCGATGAGGGAGGAGACTCTCTGGTTCACCTGACCTATAGTCTCAATAAACGACTCCTCATCAACATCGAGTAGAGTTTTAAGAAAGTCATTAGATATAAGGTTTACCATGAGAGACCTCCTCCCTAAGCTTCGAGTGGTTCACTTAGCCATCAGGCCGCCTGTAGATTAATCGCCGTCAGTCTCGCCAGTCCCGTCAGGCTCGTTGTCAATCGCCATCTGGTTAACCAGTACGTTGTCGAGGAGACCGCAAGCGTCAGCTTCCTCGATTGCGAAGTCAACCTTGACTGTAACAACGATAATGATCTGGCGGGCCGAGATATCCTTATCAGTCTCGATCTGGACCTTGCGGGTAAAGCCAGCGATAAGGTTCTTCGGGTGGGTGAGCAGAGCCTTCGTGAGGTTGTCGTCGGATACCGGCACCATTGCGCAGGGCTGAATCTCATAGCCGAGAGCCGTAGCATTGGTGTTCTGGAGTAGGAAGCGGTCACCAGCAACAGTGTTGCGAGAAGCGATAGCTTCTTTCCAGTCGAGGTCAAGAGCATGAGAGGTGTAAATTCTCCAGTCAGCCGGGTTCCTGCGGTACTTGGGCGGGACAGCACCGATGAGGCGTCTCCAAGCATTCGTATTAATCGGGGAGCCGTTGGCATCGACGACATGCTGGTTGGCCTTCTTGAGGATACCATCTACAAGCTTGAGGTACGGGTCAGAAGAGGTGGTGTCGCCGTTCAGCATAAGCTCTTCGAGGTCGAGAGCTACACGCTCCTGAATCATAGACATAATCGTATTCTTCAGCTGACCTCTCTCAATGTTGTTCTCAAGAGTGTCATAAGAGATACGAACTTCGGCTATGACTTCCTTTGTGGTGAGCTCAACCTTGCCGAAGGAGGGCTTTGCATACTGGTCAGAGGTCAGGGCTACGTTCTCTACCGCGGGTCTCAGGATACGGGATCCAAAGCCGATTTTCTCAATCTTCTTGGACTCGCCATCGATGAGAACTGTGCGGCAGGCTCTCAGAAGTGTGGGCTGGTCGATAACGCCGCGCAGGAACTTCTCCGACTGCATGGGATTAAGATAACCCCCGGACTGAAGGTCAGCAGAAGCAAGTGCGCCTTTTACCAAGGTTTCAGTATTCTCCATTGTAGTTCCTCCTTATAAGTTAGTAGTATTCAGAGTTAGATGGGAAAATTGATCTCGGGCCAGGGATCGTCCTCTTTCTCAACCTTCTTGGTCGAGACGTCGGCTGCGCTCTTAGCGAGGCCTCTCATGTTCTCCATGATAGTTATTCTCTCAGAGACATCCTCAAGACTCTTTACTATCGGAGTAAGAGCCTCGGCAACTACCGACTTCAGAACCTCGATCTCGCTAGGAGCTGCGCTCTTCTGAACCTCAGCCTCGGGTTCCTTGTTCTCCGGTTCTGCGGTCTGGGCCGTTTTCTCCAGGGTCTCCAACTTGGCCGACAGATCCTCTAGCGATTTAGTCACCGGGGACAGGGCCTCGGAGAGCATAGCCTGTACATCTTTCCTCTTCACGTTCTCGGCTCCTTTCTCAAAGTATTGTTTCTGGATAACGACATCTTCAGAGAGTATCTTCTCGATGTAGCTTCTGAAGTCGTCGATATTCTGGAGTATACGCTCCCTGCCATTAGTTATCTTCTGGTCCCAGAAGATCTCAAGAATAGACCATCTGAGCATGTCTATGGCTTCCTGGAAGCGGTACTCCGGGTTGTTAAGCATGGAGGTGAACGAGGCGTAGTCAATATCATTATTGATATCTGCCGCCTTCTCGACCTGAGTCTCGATTAGTCCTAGACCTTCCAGCAGGGGTCTAAACATCTTTGCAAGGAAGTTCTTAGACTCCTTAGCCACTGCCTCCTCAATAGAGGGTGCCTGGTCAGTTACAGTCTCTTCGGCCTTAGCAACGTCCTCAGTAGTCTCAGGCTCCTGAGCTGTAGCTTCACCCATAGTAGCTGTATCTTCCGGCTCTCCAGCTACAGTGGCATCGGCCGACTTGTAGATCTGTATGGGTTCGCCGTTGGCGCCCTGATTAACGAGGCTAATCAGTTCTACACGAACGTCTCTAAGCTCTCCCATAGGGTTACTCCTTTCCTTGAATTATTATACCGGGGGTGCTGCTGTATCGTCTCTTATACCCGTGCCGTATAGAGAAAGACCTCCGAAAGTTCCATTCTCTACACCTGCCCAGATATTAGGATCCTCGATCTTGATAGCTACTACCCAGGAACCTTCAGGATAACCATCGGGATCGTTTTTCTGGGCTATATAGCTCTCACAGATGTAGGCGGGAACGAGGTTCATGTCGTGGTTAGTATCGACACTCCCCATGGCCGACCTCTTCATAAAGGAATAAGCCATCTTCTCGACCTCTTCAGCAGTCATCCAGTCGCCCTGTGAGTCTACCTCGTTGGGCTTATAGACTACTCCCTTAATGATATGCTTAGAGGAGTTTTTCTTAAGGGTTGAGATTGTGATCCTCATTATAGTCACCTCAGAAGTGGGCATAGTCTAAGTGAATCCTGATCTGTTCAGTTGCTAGCTTAAAAGCGGACCCGTTTAACAGGGTATACATCTCTACTCAGAGCTAGAGGTAATTTATATCAATGGCCGTAGGTCCTTTTACTATCGCTATTGTCAGGTGAATATCTACAATAGGCTGGATTCCATTCGCTCTTATGTCTAGAGCTCCGGGCCTCTGGTTTATACCCTCAAGGCAAGCCATCTGAGCAACCAGGATCTCAGAGGGCGGGAGATTTTCGGCTAGAGATATAGAGATGATGCTATCCTCTGTTATGTCTTCTAGTTCTACTTGGTAGAGTCCCTCCTTCCATCCATCTTGTCTCAGAGTAATATGATGTATCTTCGCGGGCTCGCTTAAGACTTGTCCGAATTTTGTAGTCCTCTGAAGAGTTACCTCCCCAGACTTATCTACCTTTACTACTAGCTGAATACTGTCCATGTCACATACAAACCTCTCATGAGAGATCAGCTTGCCCAATAACATAAAGGTACCCTCTGAGGTGAGCTCGGTAGTGTAGAACCCATCAGGAACGAATACTTCACCAACGGGAGTCTCTACTATAGAGCCGCGAGCCCAGAGGCTTTTCCCTACTACTCGGGTACCCTGTTGGGAAGGGCCGAGGAGAGTGGCATTGTGTATTATTGAATAGTTGTTGTGCTCCATATACACCCCGGCCCCTTTTATTTATTTCTTGAGCTTCTGATCTATGTACCTCTTAGCAATGATTACTCCTTTTAGAGTCTGCTCATTGAGATTAACATCAGAGGGATTGACTGACTTCGGCGTACCTCCGTTGATAATCTCATCTTTCAGCAGCTCTGCAACGTCCTTTTGCCAATAAGGCGGGACATCCGAGAGACTAGCATAGTTGGGATTGTTTTTCCTCATCCACTTGTCCATAGCCTTCTCGAACATCGCGTCGAATTTATCTTGGGTCATCTCGTCATCCTCCTCCGGTTCAAGGTATTTTACTCCAAAGTAGTCACAGACCCCTTTACAAATTTCCTCAGCACACTCAGTCTGAAAAGCATCCGAGACCATTAGTAGGGCTTCTCTGTAGTTTGTCATGAAAGCTAGCTCTACCAGTACTGAGGCCTTAGTCCCCATCGCAGCCGCATTACAGAGAGCGAAGTCATCGGCTAATACGCCTCTATTACGCTGCTGGGTTCCTTCAGCGAGTCTGTTAACTATACACTGGGCTAGCCTACGGCTATCTTTTACCTTAGCAGCTACGCTGCTTATAAAGACACAGAAGCCATCAGCTGAGTTAAACGAGTAACCATCTCCAAAGGCATTAAAGTGAACACTAATAGAGATGTCACAATTAGCCGCCTTAATAGCAGCCTGTCTCTCGTCGAGCTCAGGATTCGGGTCGTCCTTTTCGCTTTCCCAATCCCAAGCAACAGCAAAGGTGTCAAATCCGCATCGCCGAAGAGCTGTGTCAAGCTTCCTACAGACGAAAACGGCTGCCCAATGTTCCCTGTACTGAGATCCTTTCTCTATGTCTATTCGACCGTCTCCGTCTATATCTACCGACTGAGGGAAAGGTGGAGTTCTCTTGCCGGGGGTATCGCTACCATGGCCTGCATCAATAGCGACTCTCATCTAATCACCTCCTAAGCATCTTTCTCTCCTAGTGTGGAGATCGACCCGTCTGAATAGTCCTCTTCCTCAGGCCTCTTGGACCTGAAGATCTCGTTGTATTTAAAGACATTCTCGATAAGGGACTTAACACCCGATGTAACTGCAACTCCTAGAATAGCAGTAACTACGGTCTGTGCCAGGGCCTCGGCTATCTGTATCTTATCGAGGAAGGCGAGTACATAGGATAAGTAGACCCAGACTATCGCATGGTTAATGATACGAGAGACTACTCTCTTAGTATACTCTCTCTGGCGTCTATCCATAAGAGATTTGAGTAGGGTCTTCAGTCTAGAGAAAGGGGCCTTTTTCTCCTTCTTATCCTCCATACATTATTCCTCCTCTGACTCGGTGGTATTCTCAGTGCTCTCCGGATCCTCTGTATTCATCTCAGCAGCAGCTTCATTGTCCGTGTATGTCGGGTTAGCCTTGGGTTTAACAACGAGGTCCTCAATCTCCAGCTTACCCTGCTTAACAAGCTCAAGGACTATATTGATCGGTAGATTACCCCAATCTGCTGAGATCGGTTCGAGATCCTGATTGAGAAGAGCAGATACAGCATCAATGACCATATTCGGAGTAATGACTCCAGTCTTATGGTATACAGCAACAGCCTCAGCGAGATCCTTCTTATTAGTGATGTCGGGACCATTGAGTCTCATTTCAACGTACTTTATACCGAGAGCCTGATTTACGAGCCTACTGATCCTTTCACTAATTTTCTGACGCTCAGGCTGGAACACCTGCTCTTCTGTTATAGCCCTAGCGACATCGGCTGTAGCCCTTGTATAGTCTTTGCTGGCTCCAGTGTATATAGGAGCGAGTCTCATAGACTCTCGTAGGCTATCTTTATTATTCTTAATGTACTCCTGGAATAGACCATCATTCTGTATGGCATCCAGGAGCGGCTTAATCTGTATGTTTACTTTCTGCTGGGAGGTCGATGTGGGGTCACCATCGTCGAAACCAGCACCCTCTAGTACAAGGTAGCCGAAGGCACCTTCTACTCCCTGTATGTCATTAACATAACCCTGAAGTACATCCAGACTGCTATCAGTAAGAGTCCCGTTGTTGACTATGATTGCTAGAGGAGTATGTCTGCCCTTCTGGAAGTACCTATAGTTGAGTTCTTCGGCTCGTCTAGTACCCTGTATGTTCATCATATTCCCGAGCCATCTGGGGAGCCCGTATACAGTATAAGGGGCTGGGATGTTGAATACCAGAAGTGAAGATGCCTCATCCTCGGGTGATATATCAGTCTTAATCGGATTACCTTCCGAGTCAAACTCGATCTCGAACTTTCCAGTGTTCTTGTCCATACGGCGAGGATCACCGAATTCCTTAAACCATATGGTTGTGTTGGTACCCTCAATCTTCTGACAGTAGCGTCTGAAGCATTTCTGGAAGATAATCTTTGTGGTCTTGCCGTTCTCATCAACTGTCTCGAGAGTAACAGGCTGGGGGTCAGGGTGAATCTTAGATATCCTAATGGTATGTGCTGGAACGTACTCAAAGCCTGCTGTACGTCCCTTACCATCAGTGATTACTTCCATGCAACCAAAGCCCATGTACTCTCTGTCATCGATTACCTTTTGGAGTATCTCACAGAAGGATGAGTCGAAGTTACAATACTTATAGAAGTTATCAGCAACAACCCACTCCTGCTTGGCCTTCTCCTTTATGGCTTCGTCGATGTCGTCGCTGTTGATGTCTACATTATAATATAGCTTATAGCCAAAGCCTGCTATATTCGTCTTGTAGGCATCAACCATAGCGCTTAGGGCACTGCTAGTCTCCCTAAATCTAGCCAACTCCTCTAGAGGATAAGGAGGGGATATAAGACCATCTTCCTCCTCTTGTTCTGCTGTGGGGTCTGTTGAGGCCTTCGAGTCTGATCCCTTAGGGACCATATTCTTAGCCTTTATGAGCATAGCTTTAACGGTCTGTTTCTTCTTATTCTCGCTAGACAATGTTATCATCTCCTGACTGATAGTCTTTACACTGGTACCTAGGAAGATTGCTCTTACTCGCTATCATTCTGGCCTTGCCCTTACGCCGGGTTCCTATCCTATCTCTCTTAGAGAGAATAGCTACCAGATCCTCCATGTAAGCGAGTGCGTCCATAAGGTCATCGTGAGCTGCTGCCGGGAAATACATATACTCGTCCTCGAAAGCTTCGACGAGGTCGACAGTTTGGCCGAAGGAGTTTGTTTTAACAATAGAGGGGGGAAGAAAAACGGTGCCGTACTCGAACCTTGGTATAAGGCGTTTAATTCTATCCTCTTTCGCTACCCCGCCTGTCTTTAATTCTGTAATTCTGAAGAAGCGGTTCTGCTTCCTCATCTCTTCTATCAGCATGTAGTTAATGGCCTCTTTACCAACTTCCTCCAGACCGAGTAGTATGGGGTCATACTTATCTTCTACCCAGAAAATCTTACGGACAATCTCTCCTGGATTAAGACTATTACGGTCAAGGTCAATTATGTACCAATCTCCGTTATCGGCAAGAGCTAGTACAATAATAGCGGTAAAGTCTGAGTTCTTTTTCTTCTTATTGTTCGGGTCTACTGTGACAAGTATTCTTATCTTATGTTTAATCGGGAACTCGTAGCCCTCGAGGGTGTTTTTCTTATGATCTCCTAGCCAATCAACCACAAGTATCGGAGTGTTATCGTCCGGGTTAATCTCTATATGAGACCTATGATATCTGAGCCACTCCCTCTTGAAGTCTGCGGTCTCAGCATCGACGGGATTGAGCATATACTGACAGTTAAATATATAGGTACCTTGGGATTTTCTCTGGGACTTAAGGAATTCTTCCGTTAGTCTTTCCGGAAATAGTAGATCCCCGGGTTTGTAGGGGCCAAACTCAGCGACTATCTCTGGGAACCTAACATTAAGGATATGAGCTATATCAGGGTTTAATATAGCAGGTATTATCAAGTGGTCAAAGGTATCTCGCTCCTCTGTCAGTAGATAACCATAGAGGTCGGCGTAATTGTAACGGGTACCCACTACGATGACTGTACCGTCAGGTTCTAGAAGCGACAGAGCAAGCCTATAGTGGTCTTTAACTTTCTCTATCTGCTCTTTTGTCGTAACATTTCGAGAGGATACAAGGTCGTCCATGATTATTAGGTCATAGTGCATGCCTACCTTAATCTGGTCCAAGCCAGCGCATGAGATAGTAGGCTCTTTTCTAACTTTGGTACGACCCTCAACAATAATAGTTGACTCAGTAAGACCCTCATTTATCCTCTTGTTGGGTCTTAATTGCGGATAGAGTCTTAGTACCTCCTCGTTCTCTAGATGAGACCTTATTTCTCGAAGAAATGCCTTCGAGTTACCATAGACTTCATTATCTATCAATATTCGGATGTCTGGGTTCTTAGCTACCTCTCTAATAGTATAGCCTATGGTAACGACTGAGCTCTTAAAACAGCCTCGGGGTAACTCAAGGTGTTTACGCTTTGAAGGGCTATCTAGGAACTTACAGACGGGCCTATGTGTTTTATCAGCCATATCTTTATACCCGAGTATGTACTTATCGAAGTAGAAAAGGTCCTCTAAACCCTTCTGGGCTTCCTCTTTTAATAATAGGGCCTCAAGCTCAACGAGATCGTCGTCAGACATATTATCAAGGTCGTCTATCGAGTCTAGGTAGCTATTAGTCATTAGGTTCAACATCAACTACCTCTCCTTCATCGATAGCTAGGTTTATACCTAGTCTTCTTATACGCTCCTTTATAGAGGCGAGTCGCTCCTCTCTCGGTAGATCATTGACATGTACCGTAGCCTCTACCTGCTTTCTCTCCGGAGTTTTGAGCCCAACTCTATCTAGAAGATCTTTCGCCGCTGACAGTCTTACAAATCCAGGAGAACCTGGATCTGAGGCTAATGCTACGAGCGTTTTGGCCGCGATAGCTGTACCACTTATAAGGGTAGTTTTGGCTGTTTCTATAGCCTCCTGCTTAAGCATATTAGATAGAGCTACAACCTCCGGATCCCTTCGATGAGTTCTAACCCAAGCCTCACTCTTATTAAGACGCTGAGCCATCTCTCTTACAGTAAGGCCAAGGGATGTCATCTCAGCTAGTTCTATAAGAGTCTGATCCTTTGGGAGCCCTAAGTCTGTATTCTCTTCTGGGATCTTATCTAGAACCTCAGATATGTCACTCATAAACCAAAATCTCCTTACTAGTTGATACCCTCTCAGAACCTAACTCAAATAGACTAGCCATATACAAGTATATCATGACAAAGATGAAAGAGTAGGTACGATTGAATAGCTTTATTAGCTGAGCTATACTTTAAAATAGCGCTTCCAAAAGCATTTTAAAGCTCGCGCAAACAGGTAGAGTAAAATTTTAAGTATCCCGGGCTTTATAATTTCATGGCTTGAAAATCGAGGACAAACCTAAGTAACTGCTTATGACCACAAAAATAAGAGGCTTTTTCAGCCTCCTATATGAGTTGTTACATTTTGAAAGGGGGTCCGGGCGGAGCTTCCATGAGGGTGATCGTAGCTTCTAATCTACGTAGGTCTCTAATAGCTTCTTCTAGGAGAGTCTCTACGAATAGTCCCTTGTCCTGGATAACTTGTTTAGTAAGGTCGTCTATTGAGTAGACCATGTTATAATCTTTCTCCGCTGTTATGTCGACCTCTTTCCCTAGATGCTTCTTACACCAGCGCTGTATAGCTCTGAAATTCTGAGCTCTATCTGGGTTATTACTAGAGACTCGAGCCGTAAGGATCTTTATCGTTATACCCTCTTCTAGTAGCTTCTTAGCCACTCGGACTATCGGCTCTATAGGCTTACCTATAACTCCGCATTTATAAGGGACGACATTCTCGGCGAGAGTACCATCGAGGTCTATACCTACCCAGGGTTCGTCGGAGTCATTGAGCTCTTGGATCCTATCCACCAGAGCATTGGCCACGAGTCTCTCAATCGGGCACTCGAAGGCAGATTTTACATCTTTAGGCTTCTTATCGCAGATAAGACATTCGTCCCTCAGGCAGCAGATCTTACAATGCTGAATTCTTATAGAGCTGGCCGAGTTGACAAGCGCGAATACTGGGTCGTTTTCATCTATAATAGTCTTTGGTAATCTCATTATTTCCCCCGCTTTCTTATTTTAGATATAACTAAAGCTCCGAGGGGGCCCTAACTCGGAGCTTTAGTTATATAATTTATTCAGCGTCTCCGGCGTCAGCGTCAGGAGCAATATTGGGAATATCAAAGGAGACTATTTGAGCTTCCTGAGATACGGTCTTAATGCCGTTCAGGGCTTTAATTAATTCATTAGTAAGGGTACTACCACCTGAGAGTATGAAACCAGTAAATATGTAGTCGACAATAATTGGGGTAGCGGTTATTCCTAGTATAGATAATAGGCCTACCCTACAGCATGTGGTAATGACTATGGATAGCCCAAAAGCTAGGAGAGGGACCGCCCATGACCTGTGAGCTTCAGGAATAGGAGCCTTTATCCGTTCGACTACAAACTGGATCATTAGACTGAGTGCTATGATAAGAGCTAGTCCAGTCATTGGGACCCTCCTTTGTTGGTGTGTGTGACTGTATACAGGGCCCAGTATATAGCCACTAATTGGGGCCTCGATCCGGGATCTTAGACCGAGGCCCTTGGAGTGTAATTATTCAGCAGGGGCGGTAGCCTCTGCCACGGGAGTTGTCCATTTATTGTCAACGAGTACGTAAGTACCATTCTTGACGCCGAGCTTGAAATTCTCATTCTTGCAGACGGCGCGGAGCCTGTAGTCGCTCTTCGAATGGCGGGACACCAAAGTGTCGTGGAGCTCGATTGGGAGGGCGTCGAAGAAGGTTGCCGGGAGTTCATCGGATACGCCTTTGAGAACATTCTTGCTTACCTTGTAGTTGTTCTCAGCGAGCCAGGATTCGAACTCAGCTTCCTTATCAGAAATGAAACGGGTGATAACCCTGTTGGGCTCCTCACCAAGGTTGAGAAGATCCTGAAGGGTCTTAACGGAAGCGAGCAGCTCGTCGAGCTTAGCTCTGCAGGCATTGATCTCGAGGTCGTATCTTGCCTGAGTGTCTTCCTTGCCGGCGGCCTTGGCTTTCTTAGCGATGGCGATCTGGAGAGCCTTTCTGACTTCAGCAATGGTTGTCATGGAGTTAACCCGAGCGATGTTGTCTCTCTTCGGCTTAGGCTCCTTGGCCTTCTTTTCCTTCTTCTCTTTCTTAGCCTTCGGCTTTGCCTCTGCATTGGGGTTGATGTTTTCAGCTTGCATCATGAGATCCAGTTCATCCATTATATATTACCTCCTAAAAATATCGGCCTTTTAAAGGCTCTTACATTTGAATTATATGCGTTCTCGACTTAGATGTTAAACGGGGTTGTAAAACTTTTTATCCTATCGTGCAGTCACTGGTTGTTAGTACTGAGTCTTATAGGTTCAGGCTCAGCCCCAGCTGTTTTAGCGCAGAACCTACAAGGACTTATATCTGGGAACACCCCCTTCAGCTTCCAATAGTCTATCTTATAGAGAGTGGAACTAGAAGGTAAAGACGAACATCCCGCGCTTCTATGATAGACTTTTGGATTCCTAGTATTAGACAGAATAACTAAGTCAGGAGCCCTTGGTATCTTTGTCAGATCTATTATCTTCGCCAACGGCTGAGTTCACCTCCATCTCGTTCTGGGGCTGGTTTATAAAGTTGATGTATACAGCGCTACGGGCGGGGTCAAAGATAAGAGGTAAGACCTTATTGAAGACACTTATAGCGTCTTCCATGTTGCGGCATTCCATTAGCATTATTTCATCCCCGCCCTCTATTATTCCGTTTATAGAGACATTAAGCTTACCACCGACAGGGCGGCGATCTATCTTGAGTCCTTTTACTTCTCCTAGATAACCCTCTGGGGAAACTACGAATATCTGCTTGCTCATTCTAGTCCTCCTTTAATAGCTTTCACAGAATTATACGCGATAAAATCATTTTATTGAGCCTATAAAAGGCAAATCGACAGAGTCTGAATGACCCTGCCGATTTGCCGATATATTTAGGAGGACTTAGAGGGGTAGCTAAGTTATGCCATTTCTATCTTGAAGTATCTAAAGTACGGGGAAATAGTTATTCCGCCGATACCGGGGTTTGTACAATTGATATTAAAGGCGTCGTTTATAGTTAGTCTTTATACGCCATCAAGCTTGACCATTATCTCAGGCCCCACAAAGGTTACCTCTAGGGTGTATATCTGACCTACCTGGGGCTTGAAATAATAGTCTCCTAGGTAGTAGTATATGCCCTTCTCGACCCCTTAGCATCTATACCATTTGGGTATAGGCAGATCTGAATAAAGTTATAATCACTAGAGCTTCTGAGTAGCATGCCGCCATTAGCGTTTTCTCTGTATTCTAGCTCGACAGTGATCTTACCATCAGACCTATCTGTTTCTATGTAGGCTCCAGCATTAGTAGTCCCGGACTGTATTAAGAGCCCATTACCATTTTCTATTCCGATAGTTGTTCGGAGTGAGTGGAGATGCTATCCGCTAGGTCCCTAATAGAGGGGAGGGTTGAGCGGAACTCATCCCACTCAAAGAAGTGGGAGTATTCTTGGTGATTTAAAGATAAAAAGATTCTGATTTCACAGGCTCTTGTGCTGTTTTGTGCATAAAACAAGACCTATTAACCCTTATATCGCTGCCAAAATTTCTGTCTTTTCCTCTGATGCTAACGCAGGATATTCCGTTAAAATATCCTC
>Ga0134099_1000232_pt1 | contig 71458 bp, 58 predicted proteins | sample 10_taG_2_FD_105482 | JGI IMG/M metagenome (GOLD analysis project Ga0134099, IMG submission 105482) | Switchgrass degrading microbial communities from high solid loading bioreactors in New Hampshire, USA - 10_41_5_180_A2 metaG | ecosystem: Engineered > Bioreactor > Semi-continuous > Anaerobic >...
AACGATTTGTTGTAAAATATTAATCACAAGAGATCACTCCTTTGGTTAGGATTTCAGCGATTCTATTTTACCAAAAGGATGATCTCTTGTTTAGTTTTATCCTACAACTACTTTACACTATGCCACGCTGTTAAAGGAATCCATCACCAAAGGCCGAAATAATACAGCATGCATCGAAACAACAGGTGGAGGATAGGTTACATGAAGCTGAACTACAAGCAGACTTTCCTGGTCGGACTGGCATTCATGTCGATCCAGGCATTTTGGGAATTGTACAACAAGATCATTCCGCTGATCCTGCAGCGGACATTTATCCTTGGGGATACTCTGGCCGGTGCGATCATGGCTTTGGACAACGTGTTTGCCGTGGTGCTGCTCCCGCTGTTTGGAACCCTGTCGGATCGGGTGGACACTCCCATCGGCAGGCGGATGCCCTTTATCCTGGTGGGGACGGCTTTAACAGTAGCAGCCATGATTCTGCTCCCTGTAGCTGATAACCTGGCGAACTCGCCGATGTTTATGAGCGTTTTGCTTGTTACCCTGGTGGCTGTTTGTTTATACCGTTCGCCGGCAGTTGCCTTGATGCCAGATGTGACACCGCCGCCCTTGCGTTCCAAGGCTAACGCCATCATCAACCTCATGGGAGCAGGGGGCGCGGCGGTTGCTTTAGTTTTGATGCGGATGCTGGTGCCGGAAGGAGACAAACCTAATTACCTGCCGCTCTTCGGTTTAGTGGCAGGCATCATGGTTGCCGCGGTCGCCGTCCTCTTTGCCTCAATCAAAGAAAAAAAGCTGGCGGCAGAAATGCGGGCTGCCTATCCTGAAACCGGCAGTGACACTGGAGCTAATGCAGTCAAGGGTACAGGTGTGAAAGGCCTGCCGCGGGATGTGAGGCGCAGCTTGATCTATCTGCTTTTATCGGTCTTTTTCTGGTATGCGGCATACAATGCTGTGGAGACTGCTTTCTCCAAATATGCCCAGAACGCCCTGGGACTGGAGGGGGGCAAATTTGCTGAGAGCCTGCTGGTGGCCATGGTTTCCGCCGTTGTCGGGTTTATCCCGGTAGCGGTTTTCGCCAACCGTATCGGGCGCAAGCGGACGGTGCTGTTTGGTGTGGCGCTGATGTTCGTTGGCTTTGCTGCCGCGTTCTTCTACACCACCTATCATCCGTCCATGAACATCCTGCTCGGTATGGTGGGTTTGGGCTGGGCCGCCATCAATGTCAATTCTTATCCGATGGTTGTGGATATGGCCAAAGGATCGGACATCGGCAAGTTCACGGGATATTATTACTTCTTTGTCATGTCAGCCCAAATCATCACACCAGTCCTTTCTGGTGCGTTCTTGGAATTTGTGGGTTACCGGACCTTGTTCCCCTATGCAGCTGTGTTCATGCTGCTGGCATTTTTATCCATGACGCAAGTGCGGCACGGTGATCATAGACCATCGTTACCCAAGGACAAATTGGAACTGTTGGATGTAGGGGATTGAGATGGGGGCCATATTTCTTACAGCAGCAGCCGCCGCGGCACTGGCGGGGCTGGCTGCTTTCTTAATCAAACCAAACTCAAGGCGGGTGGATCGGCCATCGGCTCAGTTGTATGCCCACAGAGGCCTGCACGGGCCGGGAGTGCCGGAAAACTCCATGGCTGCCTTTAGGAGGGCCAAAGAGCGGGGCTTGGGTGTGGAACTAGATGTGCAGATGACCAAAGACGGCCAGTTGGTGGTTTTCCACGATGCCACTCTGGATCGGATGTGTGGTGCGAATGGCAAGATCAGCGATTTGACATATGATGAATTAATGCGGTATCGTCTGGCCGGATCTGATGAAAGGATACCACTCTTGGCGGAAGTTCTGGATCTCCTCGGCGGAGTGCCTGTGATCTGTGAAATCAAGCCGTACAATGGTAACTCCAGCCCTGCTTTATGCGAACGTGTCTGCAGCAAGATCACAGAGTATCCCGGGGAGGTCTGGATTGAATCCTTTAGCCCTTTGATCGTGCGCTGGTTCAAAGAAAACCGTCCGGACATCATCCGCGGCCAGCTGTCCATGGACTTCATTGCCCGGCGGGAGGGGCTCAGGTTTCATGAGGCGTTCCTCATGAAGCATCTCCTGATCAATGTCTTGGGCCGCCCCGACTTCATCGCCTACTGCCACACCGACCAGTCATGGGGGTTCAGCCTCTGCCGCAGACTGTTTCGCCCGCTCTGCCTTGCTTGGACGGTGACTGACCCAGCGCATTTCGAGGTCTTGAGCGGCAGATTTGACGGCTTCATTTGTGAAGCAAAATCGTTGGATGCGGAGGAATAAGCTTGATCCAGTTTCTCATCAGGAAATTCATTCCCAATCATGATGATGTGCAGGATGCCCGAGTGCGGGAAGCCTATGGTGTCCTGTCCGGGGTTTTGGGCGTCATCTGCAATCTCTTCTTGTTTGCCGTCAAACTCGCAGTCGGCCTGATCAGCGGCAGCATAGCCATCGTCTCCGACGCTTTCAATAACCTGACGGACTTGAGTTCCGCGCTGATCGTCATCGTCGGCGCCAAGCTCAGCAGCCAACCACCGGATCAAGAGCATCCCCACGGCCATGGGCGGTACGAGTATGTCGGCGCCTTGGTGATAGCTGTGATAATCGTCACTGTGGGGCTTCGGCTTATGCGCAGTTCGGTTGCCCAGATAATGCAGCCAGAAGCAGTGCAGGCCAATCTGGTGACTTTGGCTTTGCTAGTCTTCAGTGTGCTGATCAAGCTGTGGATGTTCATGTATAACCGCAGAATCGGCAGCCTAATCAATTCCAGCGCCAACCGGGCGGCTGCGCTTGACAGCTTGAATGATGCAGCGGCCACCAGTGCAGTGACTGCCGGGTTAATTGCCGGCCGCTTTACAGCCATACCCATGGATGGAGTTTTGGGGCTGATCATCTCTGGCATGATCATCTATACCGGGATCAGCACGGGAAAAACGGCGGTGAGCCTTTTGCTTGGAGTCCAGCCCAACCCGGAGCTTGTTGCCGAGATTAAAGCTGTTTTACAGGCGAGCAAGACCGTCATCAGCACCCATGGCTTGGAACTGCACGACTATGGCCCGGGCAGCATCACCGGGTCAGTTCATGTGGTGGTGCCCGCCGACGCCAATGTCAGCGAAATTCATGCCGAGATTGACCGGCTGGAGCAGCAGATCCGGACTGAATTAGGTGTCAACCTGGTGATTCACACCGATCCCGAAGGTGAACTGGAGAATTGATGACAGTATTTTCTGGTGTTGTCAGGTAAGTACCAATAGGATACAATAAAGGTGACATTTCCAATAGAGGAGAGGTAGAAGTGAAACCTACCATGCAGGATGTGGCAGACTTGGCCCAAGTCTCCCGTGCCACAGTATCCAGGGTGCTTGCCGACAGCCCCAACGTGAGTATGGACAAGCGCGCCCTTGTCCTGGATGCAGTGCAGAAACTTGGTTACAAGCCTCACAAACAGCTCCGCCCCCGGTACCAACTGCTGGTTTGGATCGCTCCCAATCAAAAAACCGACCCTTTTTACGAACATATTCTCCAAGGAATTCAAAATGCAATCCGCACCCATAAACTGAAACTCAGCGTTCTTCAACCACAGGCGTTTTCAGCCAAGAATCCCCAGCGTCAGTTCCCGCCGGCAATGGCCAAAGCGATCGCCCAGGCCCAAGGTCTGATCGTTCTAGGCAATCTTCCCTTGAGTGATGAACACTACATGTATCTGCACCAGAATGGAATGCCAGCGGTGATCATCCACGGCACGGGCAACTCACAGCTGTGTTCCTATATCGGGATTGACGAACGGCGGGCTATGATCGAAGCGGTCAACACACTGGTGCGGCTGGGGCATCGGAGAATTGCCTATATCCATGGGCCAGAAGATAATCTAGATCACCAGGAACGGCTGCGAGCGTTCAAGCTGGCGCTGCTCAGCGCCCATTTGGCCGAAAGTTTACCAATGATTGTGCTGGCCAATAACTGGGGCCAGCAGGGAGGTTATGAGGCGGCCAGGCAGTTGTTGACAACCACCGTACCTTCCGCTATGATTACAGCAAACGACTTAATGGCCTTGGGCGTGTATAAAGCCGTCAGGGAAGCGGGGCTCCGGATTCCTGACGATGTGTCCGTGGTAGGGTTCGGAGATCTGGAGTGCGCCGGGGAGGCAGACCCTAAGTTAAGCACCGTTTCTGTCCCACTGCAGTCCATCGGAGGTTGGGCGGTGGCGCTGCTCTACAGCAAGCTTGCCGATTCGGATCTGACACCGGTCCGTTTGACAGTCCCGACAGTTTTCCGCAGCCGCGGCTCAACAGCCCGGGCAAGGATCAAGGAGTAGTTTTGATGACTGGAATGCAAAAGCAAACCCGAGTCGTGGTTGGCATGTCCGGAGGCGTGGATTCCTCAGTAGCCGCCCTGCTGCTCAAACAGCAGGGATATGATGTTATCGGTGTGTTCATGAAAAACTGGGATGAGACCGACGAAGCGGGGAACTGCACGGCTGATCTGGATTACCAGGATGTCCGCCGGGTTTGTGATCAAATCGGGATCCCTTATTATACTGTCAACTTTGAAGCAGAATACTGGGACAGAGTGTTCACCTATTTCCTCGAGGAGTATTCTCAGGGCCGGACACCCAACCCAGATGTGATGTGCAACAAAGAAATCAAGTTCAAGGCTTTCCTGCAGCGGGCACTGGAGCTTGAGGCGGATTATCTTGCCACCGGGCACTATGCTCAGATCCGGACCCTGTCAGCCGAGGGGGAGAAGCGAGAGTACCAGCTGTTGAGAGGAGCAGATCTGAACAAGGATCAAACGTATTTCTTGTACACCTTGGGGCAGGAACAGCTCAGCAAAACCTTGTTCCCCGTCGGGCATCTCACCAAGCAGCAGGTGCGGCAGATCGCTGCCGAGCATCATCTGGCCACTGCAGCGAAACGAGACAGTACAGGCATCTGTTTTATCGGGGAAAGGAAATTCAAAGCCTTCTTGCAGCATTATCTACCAGCTCAGCCGGGGCTGATGATTGATGTGGACCGCGGCCGGGCAGTCGGTGAGCACGATGGGTTAATGTACTACACCATTGGCCAGCGGAAAGGATTAGGCATCGGCGGCGCCGGGGAACCGTGGTTCGTGGTGGGGAAGGATGTGGCTGCCAATATTCTCTATGTGGCGCAGGGTTCCGATCATCCGGCGCTGTTCAGCAGCGGCCTGATCGCCAAAGACCTGCAGTGGGTGAAAGGAGCCCCCCCTGTGGAAGCATCCGCAGGGAAATTTGCCTGCACTGCCAAATTCCGCTACCGGCAGGCGGATCAAGAGGTTGAGGTTTGTCTCGAACCCGATCAGTGCCGGGTGATCTTTGCCAGGCCGCAGCGGGCAATCACTCCTGGTCAGGCTGTAGTGTTTTACCAAGGTGAAGTCTGCTTGGGAGGAGCAACCATCGATCAGGTGATTCCATAGGAGGAACCATGAGTGATTATCGGAAGTGCGATTGTCAGCGTGCGCCTTGTAGGCACTCAGTCGTTAAAAGAGAAGCGAGCCATTCTGCTCAGCCTAATCCACCGGGCGCGGAACAAGTACAATGCGGCCATTGCCGAAGTGGGAAACCAGAATCTGTGGCAGCGGGCTGACATTGGCATAGCCGTAGTCAGCAGCACGGTCAAGCATGCAGAACTGCAGCTGCAGAGTGTTGTCCGGTTCATCGAAACCGAACCGCGCTTGGAGATTGTATCTTTGGAGAAAGAGATTTTATAGCTGAACCATATCCAATCGGAGTGATCGCTGTGCTGGATCCATGCATTTTAGTCATCTTCGGCGCAACCGGTGATTTAACCAGGCGCAAACTTTACCCGGCGCTGTATAACCTGGTTCAGGAACAGCTTTTGCCTGTGAATTTCGCTGTGGTGGCCGTAGGCCGAAAGCCAAAGACAAACGAGAGCGCGGCAGCAGAGATCGTCGAATCGATCAAGGCCTTCTCCAGGACTGATTACACTGCCAGCGAACAAGATCAGCATTTCCTCAAGTGTTTTCACTACTTCCAGATGGATTTTTATGATTCTGCCCGATATGCCGAGCTGAAGTCGCTGCTCGACACCATCGATCGGGAGTGCGGAACCCAGGGGAACCGGGTGTTTTTCCTGGCAGTCGCTCCCGAGCATTTTGCGCCGATTGTCCTGCAGCTGAAAGCCAACGGGATGGCTCTTAATCAGGGCGCGTGGCAGCGGGTTGTGATTGAAAAGCCGTTCGGGCACGACCTTACTTCGGCTGAAGAGCTGAACACGGTTATCCGCAGCACCTTTGCGGAACAGCAGATCTACCGCATCGACCACTACCTCGGCAAAGAAATGGTTCAGAACCTGATGGTCCTGCGCTTTGCCAACACCTTGTTCGAACCATTGTGGAACAACAAGTACATCGATCATGTTCAAATTACTTTTGCCGAAACTGTCGGTGTTGAAGGGCGCGGTTCCTATTACGAAAAGGCTGGAGCTCTGCGGGACATGGTCCAAAACCATATGCTCCAGCTCCTGACTTTGATTGCCATGGAACCACCTGTGGATTTGGATACGGAGTCCATCAGGGATGAGAAAGTGAAAGTGCTGCGGTCGTTGAGAGTAAACCCCAAGGATGTGGTCCGAGGCCAATACGGGCCGGGAGTGGTGAACGGCCTCCAGGTTGCGGCGTACAACCAGGAAGTTCAGGTCAGCCCCAACAGCGGTGTCGAGACATTTGTGGCGCTGAAGGCTTATGTCGAGAATTTCCGCTGGGCCGGCGTGCCTTTTTACATGCGGACGGGCAAACGGATGCCGCAGAAGTATTCGGAAGTTGTGATCTGCTTCCGGAAGCTGCCGGGGGTTCTGTATTTCAAGGATGAGAAACTCGATCCCAATGTTCTGGTAATCCGTGTGCAGCCAGATGCGGGTGTATTTTTTAAGTTCAATGCCAAGAAACCGGGAACCGAGGGGAAGATTGTGCCTGTTTCCATGGATTTCAGCGAAAGCTCGCTGGCAGGGTTCAACACACCAGAGGCTTACGAGCGTCTGCTTTATGATGTGATGCGGGGTGAATCGACACTGTTCACCCGCTGGGACGAAGTGGAGCATGCCTGGCGGTTTGTCGATCCGATTGCCGCTTACTGGCAAGCAGCCAATGTCCCAGTGATCCCATACCCGGCGGGAAGCTTTGGCCCGCCTCAGGCTGATTTTCTGATCCGGTCGGAGGGGAGGGAGTGGCATGAAATACTATGATGTGTCCATGCCGATTCATTCCGGCATGGCTGTTTGGAAAAACAACAGCGACCGCCAGCCGGCCTTCGTGGTTGAACGGGATTTCAATGCCGACGGCACAGGCAGCCGCTTGACCCGGGTTACTCTCGACATGCATACCGGGACTCATGTGGATGCACCGCTGCACTTCATCGCCGGCGGCCATTCCATAGACCAAGTGGCTTTGGGGCAGCTGATCCGGCCGGTGCGGGTTTTGGATCTCACTTATGTACAAGATAAAATCACCCGGGCTGAGCTTGATGGCCTTCAGATTAACCCTGGTGATTTTTTGCTGTTCAAAACCAGAAATTCGTTTGCAGACGAGTTTGACCCCGATTTTGTGTATCTGGATCACACAGGAGCCGAATACCTCGTGGAGCGGGAAGCGGCCGGGGTGGGGATTGATGCCTTGGGCGTTGAGCGATCTCAAGCCGATCATGCAACCCACATCCTGCTGCTGGGCAGTGGCCTGGTGATCATCGAAGGCCTGCGCTTGGGCGAGGTTCCTCCCGGTGCGTATTTCATGGTAGCTGCACCGTTGAGGTTCCAGGGAGTGGAAGCAGCCCCTGCCCGAGTCCTTCTTTTCGGTGCGGAGTGTTAGTGGGAACGGTACATCGGCGCCGCATGCAGCCAGCCTTTTTGCTTGCCGTATTTGATGAACAGGTTGTAATAGTCGATTTCATTGAGCAGCATATTGGTGAAAATGCCGCGGATGCGGTCATGATGGGTGCACTGCTTGCTGGCTTCAGCGTGCATCATCGCCGCTGCCTGCAGGCCTTGGAGTATATCACGGTAGATCTGGTCATCGCACATGTAGTCACTTTCGAGTGGCGCGATCACCACCTCCGCCGGGCGCTTGGGCAGGGAAATGCCGTATTTCTGGCATTCTTTTTCCAGGATCACGACCTGCCGGTTGAGTTCATCCAACCCCTTGCGGATGATGAACCGGAAGTCAACATCGTGGGTAATGGTTAAATACCGGTTGGTTTTTCTGATGTTGTCATAACGGAAGGTGACATGATCCCACAGATTGGCGGCTTCACAGGCTGTGATTTTTTCAGTAACACCTGCCGGGGAGTTAAGATAGAAAGGCCCAATCTCGATCCACCCTTTGAGTTTGAGGTAATTAAGGATCAAGTCGATGTTGTCCAGGGTCAGCTTCAGGTTCCGGACGAAGTAGGCCCGTACGCCGTCGTTGGTGATGGATGTGAAGATTACCCTCAGTAGGTTTTCCAAGTGCTCCTGGAGAAACCGCAGATTCGTTTGTCCGATCAGTTCGTCGCGGAATGATTCGGTATTCCCAGACCAATGGGAGGGCAGGCGGTTTCGGTCCGGGCTTCGCACCTGATACTTCTCCATAATCACTTCCAAATAGTGAACAGTTCGTTGGTTCGCCCTGATCATGATTCCCAGCAGCCATTTGAGATCCAGGTCCTTGGCAAGGTGCTGGGCGGTCTGCTGGTACTCCAGAATCATGTATTTCGACATGGCGACATTCCACAAATTAGCCGCTTCCCGGGTGTCGATGAATTCTTGGCGGCCTTCAGGCTTGACAAAGTAGGTCAGAATCATGCCAATTACCTCCTTCACAACTTAGTATGCACATCTGTCCGCGCTCGAGTCGCTTTCCCATCCTGGCATTATTCAGTTTGACAGTCATATATTGGAGGAATATAATATTGTTATGGCAAAGTTAATTGGAGGTTAAAATGAAAACTTTGATTGTTTACAGTTCGAAGTACGGCTGCACAGCACAGTGCGCGGCCTTGCTGCAGCAAAATCTGGCAGGGGAAGCAGTGCTGCACAATGCCGCAGAGCCGTCCGGAATTGATCTAAAGGAATTCGATCGCGTGGTGATCGGCAGCCCAATCTATATGGGAAGAGTTCTACCTCCAATCAGCCGCTTTTGGCAGCGGTACAGGGATCAGCTTTTGCAGAAACCGCTGGCTGTTTTCGTCTGCTGTGGTTTTGCCGCTCAGGCAGAAACACAAATGCGATCGGCGTTTCCCACTGAACTCTTGGCCCACGCCCGTTTCAAAGAATATCTGGGGTATGCCTTTGACTTCGCCAAAATGAACTTCATCGACCGGCTCATTGTCCGGCTTGTGGGGGGAACCAAAACAAGCCAAAGCCAGATCGATATGGATAAGATCTTGCGTTTCGCCGCTTTAATCAATGGGGAGTGGTAGCAGTGAATAGGACCGTGATTATTCTGCTGTGCGCAGCATGCATCATGGGGTGCCTGACAGGGTACGCCGGCGCGGACGCAGCAAGCCCATCTGAATTCGGTTTTGCCGATCCGAAGCTCATGCAAGTGGTGGCAGCGGAATTGGCCAAGCAGGGCCTGGAGCTGACGCCGGAAGGGTTGAGCGCGATAAGGGAATTGATGCTTGCCGGCTGCGGAATTACCAGTCTTGAGGGCCTGGAGCAGCTTTCGAACTTACGCACCCTCGATCTCAGTCTCAACCCAATTAGAGACTTGGAACCCCTTCGTCCGCTGACGCAGTTGGAAAGCCTGAACCTGCGGGAAACCATGGTGACGGACTTGACTCCCCTTGCGGATTTGATTAATCTGCGTTACCTCAATATTCATTCGGTCCCGGCCAGTTCTGTGGAGCCCATCGGTAGCCTGCACAATCTGGAAACCTTGATTATGCGCAATGTCTATATTGGCACAGCCACCGAGTTCCTTTCCGGTTTGACGAAGCTGCAGCGGCTGAACCTGCGCAATACTGGTTTAACGGACACAAAGGTACTGGGGGATTTGATGCAGCAGGGAGCGCTGCAGAACCAACATCACGTCGGAATAAGGGCTGAACTGGATCTTAGGGACAACCCGCTTCGTTCCACCACTTCCGCCGATGATTATGCCCCGATCCGCAAGTATTGGGCCAATATCTTTGAGCGGCAGCCGGTAATCCTTCCTGCTGTGGCTGGACAGCAGGTGGTGATCAACGAGTTCATGGCTTCCAACGGCTCGACGCTTCAGGATCGTTCCCGGGAATACCCTGATTGGATTGAGCTGTACAACCCTCAGCCGTACGGTGTGGATCTTTCCGGATACTATCTGTCCGATGATCTTGCGGATCCTTTCCGATGGAAGTTCCCTGAAGGGTTCTGGATTCCAGCGGGTGGATACCGGCTGGTCTTCGCCTCTGGTAAAGATGCAGTGGTATTGGGCGATATCCATACCAACTTCAGCCTGGGCAGTGAAGGAGAACCTCTGCTGCTGACGGATCCGAACGGGGTTCTGCTGGATTATGTGCCGCCGCGGAAACAGCAGCGGGATATTTCCTACGGCCGCAATCCCGACGGAAGCAGTGAGTTTGTCTTTTTCGCGCAGCCGTCGCCAGGGGCGGCCAATGTGCCGGATCGGACATACACCGATAAGCTGCAGCCTCCGGAGTTTTCCCATGTAAGGGGATTTTACCGCGAACCGTTCGATCTGGTCCTCAGCAGCAAAGATCCGGATGTGGTGATCCACTACACCCTGGACGGATCGGTACCGGATCAAAATTCCATGGTTTATCAAGGCCCGATCCGGATTGGGCCGGAAAACTTCAAAACCAGTCTGCTGTCATCGATTAAAACATTTGGCCCGTTCAATCTCAACCGCATTGAGCTGGACTACACCGGGCGCAAACAGCGCGATGCTTTCCTGCCTTGGACGCCCCAAGACGTGTTCCAAGCAATAGTGGTCCGAGCAGTGGCCTACAAAGATGGGGCATTGGCCAGCGATGTGGAAACCCATACGTATTTTGTCGACCCAGACATCTTTGAACGCTACACACTGCCGATTATCTCTATCAGCACAGATCCGAAAGGCTTTTTTGATCCTGTCATCGGTATCTATGTAGCCGGCGTCTATTACTGGGATGTGAGGCCGGGCAGGCCGTGGCACAATCCGGCCAACTATACGCAGCGGGGGATGGACTGGGAACGGCCGGTGCATGTGGAGTTCTTCGAGCCGGGCGGTGCCTTTGGCTTTAAACTGCAAATGGGTGCCCGGATTCACGGCGGCATCACCAGATCGTGGCCTCAAAAAACACTGCGGCTGCACGCCCGTTCGTCCTATGAGTCTCCGGGTGTGATTGAATACCCGCTGTTCCCCGGCTTGACGGCGAACGGCACAGGAGAGCCACTCACGGAGTTCAAGAGGATTTTGCTGCGCAACGCTGGCAACCATTGGCAGATTGATCTCTTTGCCGACGCACTGATGCATGAACTTATCTCCCACACCAAAGTGGATGTAATGGCCTACCGGCCGGCAATTGTCTTTCTTAACGGAGAATACTGGGGGATCCACAACATCCGGGAGCGGTTGGATCAGTACTATTTGGCTACAAACTACAACCTCGATCCCAACAATGTGGTGATCACCACTCATTACGATGAGCTGGATTACGGCAATCCGGGAGACGAGAAGGACCTGCATGATTTGATCAACTTTGTCCAGCGGAACAATATGGAGAACAAGGCGAACTATGAATATGTCACGACAAAGATGGACATTGAGCAGTTCATCGACTACCAGGTAGCCCAGATCTTCTACAGCAACACTGACTGGCCGGGGAAGAACACGGCCATCTGGCGCTACAAAACAGAGCAGTATGAACCTGACGCCCCTTACGGGCAGGACGGCAGATGGCGCTGGATGATGTTCGACACCGACTTTGGCTTCGGATATGCTCATGGAACAGCAGGTGACTTCAATTCTATGGAACACGCTACCGGCAGCCGGGGGCCGCTTTTAAGAGGGCTTCTGCAGAACAGCACGTTCAGGCGTCAGTTCATCAATACATTTGCCGATCATCTCAACAGCTCGTTCAAGCTGGAGCGGATCATTGCCATGATTGACCATTTTGAGGCGGTTTTGGAACCGGAAATCGCGGAACATCAGCTGAGATGGGGCAATCCTGGGAGAACAGTCGAAGAATGGAAGCAAAATGTCAACAAAATGCGGATCTGGGCGGAAAACCGGCATAAATATGTCTGGACGATGATTGCCGACTATTTCAACCTGGCCGGGACGGTAACCGTTACCCTGAACAGTGACCTAGAGGCAGGGTACATTCGGATCAATACCTTGGACATTGTACCGGAAACTCCCGGGATTACCAATCCTGAGTCATGGCAGGGTATCTATTTCCAAGGAGTCCCGGTTCAGGTTACCGCTGTTCCGAAACCAGGCTACGCGTTTGTGAGATGGGAGGGCAGTGTAAGCAGCAGTGAGCAAAGTATTGAGATCACACCGAGCACCGATCTGCAGCTGACTGCTGTATTCAGCAAACTGTAGGAGTTTGAAATCAGAGGAGGTTTAATCATTGGCAAAGCGAATTGTGATTGTTGGATTGCTGGTTGGCATGCTGCTTATGGTGAGTAGTGCATTGGCGTATGATCTGACCCAGTTCGGCCTCCAACCCGCGGAAAGCTACGATTTAGGAGGCAGCACAGTCACGATCGTGTCATGGACTGCGGAACGGATTCAGACTTATCTGACCACCGATCCAGTGACCATGGGCCGGTTGGAGGAAGCGGAGGCACTCTTTAACTGCAGCATTCAGTTTCTGCAGACCCGAGATATTCCCGCGGTCAATTTCAACAGGCTTCTGTCCGGTGAATCGGCTTATGATTTGTGGTTCACCCAGAGCCGCATCGGCTATTACGAAATTGTCTCTTCCGGTGCTGCCTATCCTGTCGGGGATATCTTGCCTGAAGCCTATTACGACGCCATGTCCCCGTATGAGAAAGCCAGCATCGAACTATTAGGTTATTACGGCCAGAACTACGGTATCGGGAAAATGCACTTTGGCTCGGGAGTGTGGAACACCGGCGGCATAGTCATGTTTTACAACAAAACCCTGCTGGAAGAGCTGGGGGTCGAGGATCCTTACGAGCTTTACGTCAATGATGAATGGACCTGGGGCAAAGCCACTGAACTGCTTGCCGCTGCCACCCGTGATCTGGACGGTGACGGTATCCCGAATATTTACGGCATCACCGGGGTGGTACCATACAGTATCATCATTTCCAACGGCGGCAGCGTGACCGACGTGGATGATACCGGCCGAATCGTTTTCACGCTTGACAGCGAGGCAGCGATCGAAGCTTTGGAATTATATGCCGACTGGCACTTGCGCGGGTTGGTGGGCGGCAGCTTCCCAAACCGTACCGCTGCTTTCTACATGCGGTTTATCAGTGATGGTTCCAATTATCTCGGAATGGCCGACGAATGGTCAGTCGTGCCGTTCCCCAAAGGGCCGAGGGCTGACCAGTACTATTTCCCAGAATGGTCACCGGAAACAACTGTGCTGCCGGCCAATGCCGCACAGCCTGAAGCGCTGGCGGCTTTGAAGGCATTCCTCTTCCGGCCGGACGATGTGACACTGAACGAAGTGATCGCCAGGACGGTGCGGGATCAAAATGCAGCTCAGATTTTAGTTGAGCTGCAGACTGACTGGGTGCCCAAAGCCCGTTATCTCCATGAGATGTTTGGGGGATCGCTGGTAGAGGATGCCCTGGCGCAGATCCGCAGCGGTGCCAAGAGCCCGGCAGTCGCGGTTGCCGAAATCAAGCTTCAGGTTCAAGCCTTGCTTGATGATTTCCAGAGCCAGTCACTGAGATAGATCCTATAACAACAGACAAATAAGCCCTCTGCCTGGTTTATCCTCGCAGAGGGCTTTGTTTTTACGCTTCACGCAGGGCGTCCAACACCGTCAGCTTAGCAGCCGAAAGCGCTGGGTACAATCCAAAGATCGCTCCAAGGATCAAGGCAAGGGCGGCGGACATGACAGCTGCCAAGGGATGGAACTGCCCCAGGTTGGGCACCGTTTGGAAAAAGAAGTTCTGCAGCAAACCCTCGATGATGTAAGGTGTCGACAGGGCTGCTCCGATGATCCCAATTACCGATCCAAAGAGGGAAAAGACGATTGATTCATACAGAACCTGGCCGACAATGGACAGTTTAGTCGCTCCCAATGCTTTGCGCAGGCCAATTTCTCTTGTTCTTTCCACCACATTCACCAGCATGATACTGAGGATCCCCAGTGAACTGATGACTATGGCAATGAACGCAAAAGCGCCGAGATACAGGAACATCCTGGTGATACTTTGCGAGAACAACCGGCCGTACTCGCTGAAATATTCAGCCGAGATGGTGACGTTTTCCCGCCGGAGAATTGCTTGGGCATCGGCTACCGCATCATGAGCCTTTCCTGAGCGTGCCTTAATGTAAACAGTGCTGGTGAACGAGCGGTAAACCGGGCCCAATAGTCCAGTGCCAGCTCTGCTTTCAGGAGGTATCAGCATGGTCATCTCCTGGAAAAAGATCTGCAGCAGCGAATCGATCGGCTCGTAGACGCCGATAATTTCGAACGGAATGAATTGATCGGCGAAACCGGCCTGTACTTCCACAGCCTTTCCCACAGCGGATTCGCCGGGAAACAGCTGCTGGGCGAGGGTGGTTGACACAAGGGCGACAGGGTTCCTCTGTTCTTCATCCTGAGCCGTGAAAGCATGGCCGTCAACAATCTTAAGCCCCAAAGCGGAAATCGCTTCATGGGATATTTCTGTCAGCCCCCGCAGTTGGTAAAGCAAGCCGTGGGCTTTGATCTGGATATTCCATGTGGGTTGAACAGTGAACACTGATTCAATGTTGGGGCTTTCCTGACGCAGTCGCAGCAGATCTTCCTGCTCCAAGGCCAGGCTGGAAACCGCCCGAATGCTGCCGCTAGCGTCGAATTCCGGCTGCAGCGATATCTGTACCAAGTTTTCGCCAAAGCGGTTGAACACGGCATTAATGCGATCAACAGCCTGAAGGTTCATAGTCAGGATTGTTGCCACAATCCATACCCCCAGGGCAATCTGGAGAATGGTCAACAGTGAACGCAGGGGCCGTTTCTTGATTAATCGGATCGTGAAGATAAAAGAGCTCATTGGAACACCTCCCTGGGGATCTGATCATTCGCTGCGCAGGGCATCCACCGGATCGACGGCTGCGCCCTGGTAAGCAGGATATACGCCAAACAGCAGGCTGACCAAAAGCCCCAATCCACATCCGGCAGCGACAATCTCAAGACCGAAAGGCACTGCAGTCCGGATCAGGCTGATGATCACGCCGTTTAACAAAACAAAACCAAGCCCAATGCCGATCACCGCTCCCGTCAGGCCGAGCATGACAGCCTCCAGCATAAACTGGCGGAAGACTGCCCCTTTAGTGGAGCCGAGGGCGATCGACAGCCCGATGGATTTAGTCCGCCGCAGCACTCTGGCCAGCATCAGGTTCAAGATGTTGATCACAGCGATAACCAGCCCCAGGCATGCGAATACAGCGATAATAATGTAGAGGCTGTAAGCGTTGCTCGAGACCGATGACATGCTGAGATAGTTACTCATCACGGTTCCTAACTCGCCATACCGCTGCTTGATTTCATTTTGAATGATTTCCGCCGCCTTGGCCAAATCGATCCCTTTGTCCACACCAATCATAAAGTTATCCACGACTATCTCCTCGCCGGCGGTTCGGATCCGGTTGTCAGGCATGGCTGTGTAAGGGATGAAAGCGAGGTACCGCTCGTTGATGTAGGTGTCCTCACTGTCAAAGGGTGCAAAGACGCCGATCACGGTGTAGGGTATCTCCTGCTGAGTTACCTGGTCGAAAAGGGGAACAGTCATGCCGATTGGGTTGGTGTCGCCAAAGATCCGGTTGGCAAGCCGATCGCTGAGGATCATAACCCGGCTGCCGCTGGTATAATCATTGTCAACAAACATATTTCCCTGGGCAATCTGATACTGCTTAAATTCAAAGTAGCTCAAGGTCGCCCCTACGACTTCGATGTATTCATACTGTTCCCGCCACGACAGCAGCTCTTGAAGAGTTGTGTTTTTAACTTCCACCAATTCAATGCGGCTGACCACACCAGGAGCTTGTTCCGCACTAGCCTCATCTACACCATCGTCCTGAGTTGCTTCCGTGACACCCAACGCATCTTTGGTTATCACAACAGCACCTTCGGTGACAGCCAATGGAGTTGAGCCTGGTGCGGTGATCCTGACCGGACCGAGAACCTCATACTGGGTTTCGAATGTGCCTTCAGATTCAGGCGTGGGTTTTGGCAGCAGCGGGGAAGGAAACACCATGCTGAGTTCCGCAAATACGTGCATGCCGGACGGCAGGGAATCCTGCAGTGCTGTTAATTCACTCAGCGGCACCTGCAGCGGTTCTGCAGGCCTTTCCTGGACAATGCTTAATATAGGTTCCTGCCCGGTGCTCATGGTAACAAAGGCAGCGCTGTACACTCTGAACGTCCGCATCTCTTCCCATTCATACGATTTAAGGAGCTCAGCCCGGACGTAGAAAATCAGGGCCAAGATCGCCACAATTACCGCCACTCCAAGCCCGATGGCCAGAACGATCAAAAGTGATTCAAACAAGCGCTTGCGGCAGTGGCGCAGTGCCCATGCTATGTTGTCAAACACACCCATCGCGATACCTCCTCAGTCTACGAGTTCAGGGATTACAGCAGCCAGTTCAAAGCCGCAGAGGTTATACAGCTTCAGCAGGGTGGTGAGATAATCATAACGGTTCTCTCTAAGATTCGTCTCCAGCCGGGCTAATTCCAGCTGGTGTTCTTTTAGCTTCAGCTCAGTTGCCAGCCCAACAGTGTACAATTTGCGTGCGGCTTCCAAATCTGCTTCCGCAGACTGGAGATCGGCCTCAAGATCTTGGTGCTGGGCTTGTAGGTTGATCAGCTGCTCCCACAGCTGTGCAACCTGATTGTGAATGTTCAATTCGACCTCTTCCAGATGTAGTTGAGCCTTGGCTAAACTAAGTGCATCTTTTTCCTCCTGCAGCGAAGGGGGGTAAAGGGTTTTGCTGGCAGTTACGCTCACACTCCAGGTTGGCTGCTGTGAAGTACCGAAAGCCCAGTCAAAGTTGGCGTCAGCGCTGACGCTCCAACCCGAAGCTTTCTTGGCAGCCTCAAGCTTTCTTTCAGCCTCCGCCACGGCTGCTGCCGCTTGGCTGCGCAGGCTGCTGGCGTTCAGCGCCCATTCAGCCAGCTGGCTTTGGTCACATTCCGGTGTTTCGGCTTTGACAGTGAGCACTGGTTCATAATCCACCGGTGTTTCCATGTTCAATAAACGGTTAAGCTGTTGATGGTGCTGCCTGATGCTGGTTTGTAAACTGGCTGACCGTTTTTCCGATTCGTAAACCTGCTGTTTCAACATAGAGATCTGGTTCTGATTGTCTGTGACCACCGCAGCTTGATACGCTTCCTTAAGGTAAGCCAGCCGCAGCCCCTCAAACGCAAGTTTTTCCCGCTCCTTAACCAGGTTAACGAAGGCTGTGGCCACATCCAAGACCAGATTGTTGGCCACAGCCAGCATGGGATCTGTTTCTGTCGCTGGGCCCGCTGCTTGCGCCGCAAAGAAGTCGTATTTGAATTTGATGTTCAAAGCTCCGGTGAACTCCGGATCCGTTGACTGCACCGTGAGGTTGCCGGTCAAGGTTGTGTTCTCGCTCAAAGGTGCGGTCAGCAGAATGCTGCCCTTGGACGGCTGCAGTCGTCCGTCTTTCAGCTGGAAAGGCATGCTGCTGAAATTCAGGGTCAGCTTCTGGTTTTTCAACTCTTGTTCCTTCAAAGCCAGTTCATGTTCCCACACTTCCAGCTGGTATTGGGCATTACGCTGGAACGCAAGCTCCATCACCTCCGGAAGGGTGATGGCGACAGCGCCGGCACAGGTTGGCCATAGGCAAATCACAAGCAGGGGAGTGACCACCGTGAGCCAGCGCGCAAGCTTACTGCCCATCACTGCCACCCCCGGGAAAACCTTGTTCCAAACCGATTGTAATCAAGAACTGAGTCCGGTACTGGCTGTAGTCCCAAAGAGCCTGCGTGTAAGCCTGCTCCGCTTTGGCCAGCGCTTCCTGCTGGTCAACAACTTGTTTATTGCTGATGGCTCCTGCAGCATATTTCGCTTCTGCCGCCATCAAGTTTTGCTGTTCATGCTCAAGGTCCCGCTCTTTCGCCAAGACATCATTTGCCCTCTTTTTCAGCTCATAGTAATCACGGCGGATGCTGAAATAGAGATCCGATTCTTCCCGCTTCAGCTCGATTTGAGCTTTTTCCACTTCTACTTTGGCATTTTCCAGATCCACACGGGGTGTGTAAGGATTGTCATACGCTCTGACTTTCTCAAGCGCTTTATCCAACTTTTCTCTCGCTTGAGCCACTCCTTTGTTATGCGCTAAAGCCAGTTGATAAGCTTGCTCCAGCTCCAGGTCAAATGGCACAAATTCCACACTGATCTTTTCAGTCAAGACGATGGGCGAGCTCAACTCCAAGCCCAGCATCTGGTTCATTTCCATGTACTTGGTTTCCAGGGTGGTTAGGGCACTCTGGTAACTGAACTCAGTGTTCATAAGGCTGTTCTTGGTCCGCTGCAGATCCAACGCAGAAATCATTCCCGCCTCAAACTTGGCCTGGTCAATCTCTAACTGGGTTCTAGCCCGCTCCAAAGCTTTGGCTTGGTTTTGCACAGCCGCTTCCTGCTGCAGCACTTCGTAATATTTGCTCCGGACACTGGAGATCAAATCGCGCCTCGATGTGTTGTAGGTTTCCCTAGCCTGTTCCAGTTTCGTTTGGGCAGCCTCAATCATTTCATCGTCGCCGATGAACAAAGCACGATCCAGTTCTTTCTCGGCCTGCTGCAGATCAATCACCCGCAGGCGAAGGTTTAGGTTCCCCGCAAGGGCTGCTGCGATCGCCTGCTCCAAGCTCAATGGGATCGGCTGATCTTCAACCAGTTCAGCCGCAGCTCCGGCAGCTGCCGGCCAGGAACTCGCAGCAACCAAGAGCGAGATGGTCAATGCTAACAAACACCAGCGCTTCATGTCCCGGACCTCCTTTGTGCTTGCACTTGTCCCTCGATCGGCGCGTCGGAGACAATTCTCCCGTCCTGCAGGCGTACCAGCCGTTTGCCGTATGAACTGATGTGGGGGTCATGGGTGACGATCACAATCGTGGTCCCCTGACGGTTCAGATCACATAACAGCTGCATGATCTCTTCACTCTGATCAGAAGCCAGGTTTCCTGTGGGTTCGTCGGCCAGCAGGAGCGTCGGATTGTTGGCCAACGCCCTGGCAATGGCCACTCGCTGCTGTTCACCGCCGGACAGCTGGTTCGGGAAATGCTTGAGGCGGTGGGACATGGCGACCATGTCCAAGAGCTCTTTAGCCCGTTTTACCCGTTCCGGCCTGGGGCGCTTGGCATAGGCGAGAGGTATCATCACGTTTTCCATTGCGTTTAATTCCGGGAATAGATTATAGCTTTGAAAGATGAATCCGAAGTGCTGGTTGCGAATCCGGGCCAGTTCCCGGTCGCCAAGGTGCGTAATGTCGACACCTTCCAAAAGGTAGGTGCCTTCATTGGGCTGATCCAGGACTCCCAGGATGTTCAGAAGGGTTGATTTGCCGGAGCCGGACGGGCCCATAATCGAGATGAACTCGCCCCGTTCTATCGATAGGTCGACATGGTCGAGGGCGTTGATTACAACTTCACCGATATAATACTGCTTGCTGATTCCTTGCAGCGTGATCACTGCACTCGGCCTCCTTCTGGTAATATCTCAATTTCGTCCAGATGACGAAACTGGTCGTATGAACTGGTAATCACTCTGTCTCCCAGGGCAAGGCCGCTGAGGACCTGAATGTTGTTGCCCTCGATCAAACCGAAGCGGACATCCCGGCGGACAGCTTTGCTTCCTTCGATTACATAGACAAACAGCTGCTGTCCACTAGTAAGATACGCTCCTCGGGGCAGGGAGAGGCTGTTGCGGTAAATTCCAAGGTGGATGTTGGAAGTCACACTGCTGTAAGGCCGGAACAGGGACGGGTCGGTCTCCAGCTGCAGGTGGACATCAACCATGGATCCATCCTGTGTCTGCTGGGCTTGGGGAGATATGTAGCTGACTACTGCCGGAAAGCGGTTCTGGCCGACGGCGATCTCCGCCGGGCTGCCTACCATGAATCGCTCGGCCTGAGCAACATTGACCTGGGTCTTGACAAACTGGGTGCTTAGATCGGCAATGGTCACCAGGACACTGCCTTCCTGAACTTCCCCATTGATTTTTGCATTCATGGTCAAGATTCTGCCGCTGATCGGAGCTGTAACCACAAGGCTGGCGATTTTCTCAGCCAGGCTCTCAAGTTCGGCCTCAGCGTCGGCAACAGCCTGTTCAGCCTGTTTGCGGGCGCCGCCCTGGGTGCGCTGCGTGGTTGCCAGATCCCGTTCCGCAGCCCTGAGGGCCTGTTGGGCCGCGGTTACATCCTGAGCGGCCTTGTCCAACTCTACCTTGGCGATCACACCATATTCGTACAGGGTGGCCTGCAGTTCATAGTGAACTTGTTTAGCTTGGAGATCCTGTTCAGCTTTGGTGATCTTTTCTTTCACAGTCGCAAGCTCGTAAGCCTGATCGTCCAACAGCTGGGCCAGGGCTTGTCGGGCTGCTTCCAAGTCGATTAATGCCTTGGCATGGGCATCGTACAGCTTCTGCGAATAGAGCCGAAGCAGGGGATCGCCAGCGCTGACATCGCTGCCTTCAGGGGCGAGCACTTCCACTACCGCGGCTGCTGCCGGTGCCTTAACTTCAAGCACCGTTCGGGGAGTGATCGTGCCTCCGGTGGTTATGCGGTCGATGAAGTCCATGGTACCCACGTCGGCGTAAGTGTAGAAGTTGAGCACGAACTTCTCATCTTCAGGAACGAAGTAGCTGTAGGCTGCGTAGGCTATCCCTGCCATGACTGCCAGGGTGAACAAGTACAGCCCGAGGTTTCTGGCTCGGTTCCGTTTTCGAGGTTTTTTCGGCTTGTTGATGATGATCGGTTCCGTCACTTTGTTCCTCCTTTCATGAATCTGCGGGGCCCGTGCGGCTCTTACATAAATACTGCCCTTCGTCAGTAATTGTAAGTTTTCAGCCGTAGTCCTGCGTAAATTTGCTGATTTTTTCTTTATTTTTTTGAGAGATTGTTTCCGCAGCGGAGAGGATCACGCGCATAAGGCAAGCTCACAGCCGAATATATTTGAGTTATCGGGAAGAGGGGAGATGCCAGTGGCGCGGAAGTTCGTTTGGATCACTTTGTCCAAACATCAAATTTTTGCCTGGATCATCTTGATTGGTTTGGTTTACCTGTTGTCACTGCAGGATAGTTACCATTTGGCGGTGCTCACCACCGCGGCGGTAGCCACACCGGTGAGGTATGACGTGATGATCGATCCCGGGCACGGCGGCATTGATTCGGGTGGAATCGGTGCAGGGGATGTATACGAGAAGGACATAGTGCTGGATATTGGCTTGAGGCTGCGGGATTACCTGCAGCAGCGAGGGCTGACGGTGGGGATGACCCGTACGACTGATACAGACACCGCTCATTTAGGAACAATCCGCGGGACCCGGTACCAGCGGGATCTGAACGGAAGGTTTCTGGCCGTGCACGAGGGCACCGTCGGCATAAGCATCCATGCCAATGTGGCCAAGGATCCCAAAGAAAACGGCGCCATAGTTTTTTACATGCGTGATTCGTATATCGATGAGATTTATGCTAATATTATCTTGGAGCAGTTGGAAAAAGTGCAAATACTCAACCACTCCAAACCTGTACCCAGGGGCAATCTGCTTATGCTGAAAGCCAAACCGCCGGTACTGCTGGTCGAGGTTGGGTTCCTGTCGAATGCGGAGGATTTGGCCAAACTAGTCGATCCCCAATTCCGGCAGGTTGTGGCTGAAGCCCTCGGCCAGGGGATCATCAGGTTCCTCAACTTCTACCGGTTGGAGCAGTCGGAGTAGTCCCGGAGTAAGTACAGGTTATTTCCATGACAATCTGGTTCAGATTAGGCACAACCTGCGCCACAAAGCTGCCGAAATCTTTTGGGGCACTGGCGTCCGCCTGATCCGAGATGATGCGGATGATGCAGTATGGAATTCTGTTCAGGTAGGCGACTTGAGCGATAGCTGCGCCTTCCATCTCAGCACAGAACGCATTGAACTTTTGCTCAAGGCGTTGTTTCTGTTCGGAACTGGCAATAAACTGGTCACCGCTGGCGACAATCCCAGAATGAACTCGCTCAACCCCAAGGATTTTATGGGCTGCCGCGATCGCTGTCAGCCGCAGCTGGGGATCGGCCGGGAAGGAGCTGGTCTCCAGGCCTGGAATTTGGCCTGGATCATATCCGAGCGCAGTGACGTCAAAGTCGTGCTGTACAGCGTGGGTAGCAACGACCACGTCGCCAATGGCTGCTTTGGGGTTGACACCGCCGGCCACACCGGTGTTGATCAGGGCGGTAACAGGGAAGCGGTCGATTAGGATTTGAGCGCACATGGCGGCATTGGCCTTGCCGATACCGCTTCGCACAACAACTACCGGTTGGTTGACAAGCCTTCCCTGGTACAGCTTCAGTCCGGCGGCTGTGATCAGCGAGCGGTTTTCCAGCTTTTCGATCAGGCCGGCCACTTCCAGTTCCATTGCGCCAATAATGCCGATTGCCATGCAAATCATCCCCAGGATGTGTATAATAGAGTTGATCACATAGAGATTTTACCAATTGAAGCAGCGTTTTTCAACCGAGTCTCGTATTGGAGGAGTGAACGCAATGAAACAGCTCACATTTGATTACAGCAGCGCGCGGCCTTTTGTCAGCGCCCATGAACTGGACCAGCTTGCTGGGGAGGTCAGCCTTGCCCACCAACGTCTGCACGAGAAGACAGGTGCCGGCAGCGATTTTACCGGTTGGGTAGACCTACCTGAAAAATATGATCGGGAGGAATACCAGCGGATTAAAGCAGCTGCAGCAGAAATCCGCGCCAATTCGGAGGTGTTTGTCGTCATCGGGATCGGTGGATCTTACTTGGGAGCCCGGGCTGCTGTGGAACTTTTGGGGCATGGTTTTGCCAATCTTTTGCCGGAGGGTAAACGATGGGGGCCTCAGATCTTCTTTGCCGGCCACAACCTCAGCGGCACGTATCTTCATGAACTCCTGGAGCTGATTGAGGGCAAGGAGCTTTCCATCAATGTGATCTCCAAATCAGGGACGACGACGGAGCCGGCATTGGCCTTCCGGGTGCTCCGTGCTTATCTGGAGCAGCGCTACGGCAAGGCGGAAGCGGCGAAACGGATTTATGTCACTACTGACCGGGCGAAAGGAGCTTTGAAAAAGCTTGCCGATGAGCAGGGGTATCAGACCTTTGTGATTCCCGACGACATCGGCGGGCGTTTTTCAGTGCTGACAGCCGTGGGGCTGCTGCCCATTGCGGCCGCCGGGATCGACACCGATGCCATCCTGGCAGGTGCAGCCGAAGCCCGGCAGTGGTATGCCGTGCCCGATCTCTCTGAAAATGGAGCATATCAGTATGCCGCACTGCGGAACATCTTCTACCGCAAAGGCCGGACTGTGGAAGTGCTTGTGAACTACGAACCGAAACTGCACTTTTTCACCGAATGGTGGAAACAGTTGTATGGTGAGAGTGAGGGCAAAGATCACAAGGGGATCTTCCCGGCAGGAGTGGATTTCTCCACAGACCTGCATTCCATGGGGCAGTATATTCAAGATGGTTTGCGCAATCTGTTCGAGACGGTGCTCCATGTTGAGCAGCCCCAGGCAGATTTGACCATTCCCGATGATCCTGAGAATATTGACGGTTTAAATTTCTTGGCGGGTAAGAGTTTCGATTTTGTTAACCAGCAGGCGTTTCACGGCACAATGATTGCCCACACCGACGGGGGAGTGCCCAATTTGGTTCTTTCCATTCCCGCACTCACTCCAGAGTATTTCGGCGCCATGGTGTACTTTTTCGAAAAAGCCTGCGGTGTCAGCGGTTATCTCCTGGGCGTCAATCCTTTTGATCAGCCGGGAGTGGAAGCGTACAAACAGAATATGTTTGCGCTCCTGGGCAAACCAGGTTATGAACAAAGGCGGGAGGCCTTGCGATGCAGAGAAGGAAAGCGCTGATCCAGCAATGTGCCGGCGCAGTGCTGTTAATGTTGTTCCTTTCCACAGTTTCGGCATCGGCTGCCGCTCGGATTAATGCCGCAGCCACGTTCCCCATTCTAGCGGACATGGCAGCCGCAGTCGGCGGGGAATTGGTGAGTGTCAAATCACTGGTGCCCTTCGGCGGTGATCCCCACAGTTGGGAACCGACTCCTCAGGATGCCAAAGTGGTTGCAGATGCCGACGTGGTCTTTCTAAATGGCTTGGGGCTGGAAGCATGGTTCAGCCGGCTTGTGGAGAACGCAGCCGGTTCAGATGTGCTGATCGTTACACTTTCGGATGGGCTGCCGGCTCTGCCGTATCACGAGGGTGCCCATGCCGCTAAGAACAGCAAGGGGCACAGTCACGGCGAACTTGATCCCCATATGTGGCTGGATGTTACCTATGCCATGGAGTATGTCAAGCGGATTGCCGCAGCCTTCAGCCAGCTGGATCCCGAAAACGCGGCCGTTTACCATAGACAAGCAGAAGCGTATCTGCAAGAGCTGGCGGAGCTCGACCAGTGGCTGATGGGCATTGCCGCCCAAATCCCTGCGGAGAACCGCCGGATCATTACTTACCATCATGCATTGGCCTATTTCGCCCGCCGGTATGGGTTCGAGATAGAAGCATACTTGGTGGTGAACCCTGATCGGGAACCGACCGCCAAGGAAATGATGCAGTTGGCCAAGCTTTTGGTTGCGCACCCACGGCGGGTGATGTTCACGGAACCGCAGGTGAGTATCGGGCAGCGGTATGCCGAGGCGGCCGTCAAAGAAGTTGGGGGCAGGCTGTTCACGTTCTTTACAGGCAGCCTGACGGCCAGCGTGCCGACGTATATCGAGATGATGCGCCACAACGGTAGGGTGTTACTGGAGGCGTTACAGTGAACTGTGCAGTTGAGGTTCAGAACTTGTCGGTTGCTTATGATGGGCAGATTGTCCTGGACAGGGTCACGTGGCAAGTGGAAGCCGGCAGCTTGGCGGCGGTGATCGGGCCGAACGGCGGCGGCAAATCCACTCTGCTCAAGAGTTTGTTGAGCCTGGTACCGCCTGCTGCGGGGAGTGTGCGGATCCTCGGCCGAGATCCGAAGCAGGCCCGGCCGCACGTCGCCTATCTGCCGCAGAGGGAAGAGGTGGATTGGTCTTTTCCCATCAGCTGCCTGGAAGTGGTGCTGCAGGGCCGGCTGGTTCACCGCCGGTGGTGGCAGCATCCGTCGGGGCGTGACCGGGAACTGGCGCTCCAGTGCCTGCGGCGGGTGGGGATGGAGACCTGTGCGAGCCGGCCTATCGGCTGCCTGTCCGGCGGACAGATTCAGCGGGTGTTCCTCGCCAGAGCTTTGGCGCAGGAAGCAAAGCTGATCATTTTGGACGAGCCCGGCGCTGGCTTGGATGCCGCTGCCCAGCATCAGCTGTTGGATCTCTTCTTTGAGCTGCAGAAGCTAGGGCATACCATTGTGATTTCCACGCATGATTTGAACTGCTTGGCGGCTGGTTTTGACACGGTCCTCGGCTTGGATCGGCAGGTGGTCCTTTTCGGTGCTCCCACGGAGGTTTTGGACGGCGAACGCTTGACTAGGCTGTTTGCCAAGCATTATCCCGTCATCGGGCCGGAAGGGGAGGTGTCAATCCATGAGCATTGAGTGGCTGCTGGAACCTTTTCAGTACGGGTTCATGGCCAGAGCTTTTCTCGGCACATCGTTGATTGCGGTTTTAGCGGCTGTGGTTGGCGTTTTCATAGTACTCAAAGGCTTGGCCTTCATCGGTGATGCTGTTGCCCATGTTTCGTTCACTGGGATCGCCCTGGCACTGCTGCTCGGGTGGCAGCCGCATCTGGGCGCACTGCTGCTGGCCAGCGCCACTGCTGTGGGCATCACATTGCTGAACCGGACTGCCCGAGTCCGCCATGACACGGCTTTGGCGATTCTGTTTACCGGAGCTTTTGCCGCAGGTGTGATTATTCTCACTCGAATGCCCAGTTACGGCGGAGACATCTCAGCTCTGCTCCTGGGATCGGTTTTGGGGATCCGCTCACAGGAGCTGTGGCTGATCGGCGGTGCAGTGGTCGGGATCGGGTTTCTGCTGTGGCTGGCCTATCATCACCTGGTGTTCGCCGTTTTTGATCCGGTGGGAGCGGAAGCGGCAGGGCTGCCGGTTGTGGGGCTGAACATCCTTTTGATGCTGATGCTCAGCACGGCTGTTGTGGTATCCATCCAGAGTGTGGGTGTGATTCTGGTGATGGCGCTTTTAATCACTCCGGCAGCCGCAGCGGGCATGTTTACCAGGAGTCTGGTAAAGATGATGTTCCTGGCTGGTGTTTTTGGCATAGCTGCCACGTGGATTGGGCTGTACCTCGCTTTCTACTATTCACTGCCGCCCGGAGCCACTATCGTGATAGTCACAACGCTTGAGTTCGCTCTGGCTCTCGGCATAAAGCAGATCAAGGAGCGGTTTAAGGTTGGTTTTGAATATGGAACCAGATCTGGAAGTTGAAGTTCTTCCTCACGAGCATGGGTTGATGATCAAGGAAATTATCTTCGGCAGGATGGGTCTGACCCGGGGGCTGATGCGGCGGGTTTATCACGGCGGTCAAGTAACCCTCAACGGGCAGCATGCTTTCATTACCCAGAGAGTGAAGGCAGGGGACTGGATCCGGATTTCCTTCGGTGATGAACCTACAGATATCAAACCGCAGCCTCTCGACCTTGACATTGTCTATGAAGACTCAAGCATAGTTGTGGTCAACAAACCGCCCCACATGGCTGTCCACCCAACCCGCACATATCCTGACGGCACACTGGCCAATGGGCTGGCCTATCACTGGCAGCAGCAGGGTTTGGTGAGTAAAATCCGGCTGCTCCACCGCCTGGACAGGGACACTTCCGGCTTGGTAGTGGTGGCCAAAGAACCCTATGCTTACCAGCAGTTGGTCAAGCAGCTGCGCGGCCGCACTCTGAAAAGAACTTATCTGGCAATCGTCAGCGGCCGGCTGCAGCACAGAACAGGGATCATAGACCAACCTATCGGCCTTTCGGGCCAAGGCCACGGTTTGAAGCGGGCGGTAATAGCAGAGGGGAAACCAGCTCGCACCCATTTCCGCGTCTTGGCTGAATACCAATTTGGTTCGCTGTTGGAGTTAGAACTGGCCACCGGGCGTACCCACCAGATTCGGGTGCATTTGGCCTGGATGGGGCATCCCGTGATCGGTGACGAGATGTATGCCCAGTCGAGCAATTGGATCGGACGGCAGGCACTGCATGCATGGCGGCTGCGCTTTGCCCATCCCCGTACCAACCAGCCCATGGAGTTGAGAGCGCCCCTGCCTGATGATATGCGGCTGCCTCTGAAGAATTGGCTGCAGTGAGTAGATTTATTATATAGTATTTCCTGGATGTAAAAGGAAATGACTTATGGAGTGCGAATATAGAATACATGGCAATACTCGAGGAGGGGTAGCATGAAAAGAGCAGCGTTTGTAGTCCTCATTCTTTTGGTCTTCACAATCTCAGTACCAGCAGCCGCGTTCGAGTTGAGTGGTGGGTTATGGTCTGTTTCTGAACAGGATCTGATTCCTGAGAATCAGATTACCTATGTTTATAGAGCGGATCTGACTTTGGTGGAGATTGGTCCACTGCGCTTGATGGGCAGTTCACAGTACGGCGGTAGACTGAACCTCATTGCGGACTTCATTGACTTGGTGCGCAAGAGCTTGGACGAGGAGCAATTGGCCGAGATGGATGATTTCTACATTCTCGGCGGCATTGCCGGCAAGGTGAGGATCGACTGGCCGGTGTACCGTCAGGTATCCCTGATCACCAGCGTGGGCTATGATGTGCTGGGCCATATCGGCAAACAGGGAGAAACCGTTGAGGACATCACCAGCGGGCTCTACGGCGGCATCACATATGGAGGCGGGCTCGGCATCGAGATCGTCCCGGGACTGAAGCTGGCAGGAGTGTATGAGTATACACCAACTGTCAAGAGCCTGGTTGGCAGTGAAGACAGCGGCAGCATCCAAGCTGTGGATGTCAGCATCGAGTATCAGATTCCTGTGGTTTTGGCAAAGGCTGGCTACAGGTACCAATCGCTGAAGCTGGATAATGGCGGTGGACACCGCCTCAGCGGGTTCTACGCCGGAGTCGGGATTCACTTCTAAAACAGTTTAAGGACTTAAAAAACCGGAGGCTCAAACCTCCGGTTTATTCTTTGTCTGCGGATGGGATCGCTGCGAAACTCTTGACGCGCCACGTTGAACCTTGGGGGATGTATCCCAACACCAACCTTAAAGATAATCCATCTTCTGTCTGCACCAGAAAGACAATGCTATGATGCTCCGCATCCACAGCCACCGCTCGCCACTCCAACCGGTTGTGAGCCTGCTCCAGAAAACTGATGGCAGCGCTCCTGGCCCCTGCCAGGTAGTAGTTCAACCAGGCCAGATCCAAAGCAGCCATGGCGTCAGCCAATGCCCCGATCCACTGCTGCAGCGCAGGATCGCTGATTTGCTCAAGGAAGTCATACCCGGCTGGGATTTGAATCAACGACTGTAACAGCCAGATTTCCGCCGGTTTGTGCCAGTACATCAAGGCCTTGGATTGAAGGGCTGGGCCATCATAGAATTCGGCATAAATTGCCGCGCTCGCCTGTTCCAGTGTGACATCTGTTATCAGGCTGGTGATTTGGTGTTCTGGTTCCGGGCGGTTGGCAAGATAAACAAAAAACTCTTTCCGGTCTGGGAAATCCGGGTCAAGAAGGCTCTCTAGGTTGCCCCGATCCAAGCTGGCATATGCCTCGGTGAAAATGGCAAAGGCATCCGTCAAGCCGGGAGGGATCTCCTTTTGAGGTTCGGCCGGATCTTCTTCTTCGTCCTGTGGAACCGCTGGTGGTTCCGGTTCTGGCGTTTCGGGCTCCGGTTCTGCAGTGGGGGAATCCGGTACTTCACTGCCGTCGAACCAGATTACAGGATAGTCTTGATTCGCAAGGATCCAGGTATATGTGGCAAAAGTAGACTGGCGTTCTTCAACCAGCTCGCCCTGCATTTTGGGTACATATGCCTGGGGAAGGGTGAGCTTGACCCGGTAAGTGCCGGTGTCTGCACCAGAGAATTCTGGAAACCACTGCAGCCTGCGATTCAAAGTCTTGTCGGGCAGCAGATCATAGTTCGGCAGGAAACCTTCGTAGCTGATCTCCAAGATCTCACCGGGTTGAGTGGGAGCCATGCGGATCAACACCACTGTTCCAGTGCCAACCCGGTCAACCTCGTAGGCGGCTAAGCCTGGGATCCACAGAGCTGTGATCTGGGCATTGGGAAATAAGGTGAATTCTGCCACTGTCAGATCCCCGGGCATGGGAAAACTGGAATTTACCCGGATATACCCTTGTTCCGGGACAAAAAAGACCTCAACATCAACCTGTCCTGCAGCGTGCACCCAGCTTCCGGAAACGCTCACGAACAGGAGCAGCACGAGAATACAGCCCCTAAGTCTCACCAGCAAACCTCCTTTGGTCCATTATTACATTTCTTGGATCACTCCAGGATTCCTTCCATTTCCAATCAGTAAGAATACAGTTGTTTTTTTGCCCGGGACTTGATATAATGCAGATGTGCACAGATTTGTGTACAGATTCCAAGGGAGGTTTACTATGCATCCGTTCATTGATCATGTCAATCCGAATCTAGGTGATTTGCTGACCAAAATCGGGCTTGACAAGTGTTTTGTCAGGGGCGAGGGCTGTTACCTCTATGACGCAGACGGCAATACATATCTTGATTTGATCGCTGCCTATGGTGCTCTGCCGTTTGGCTTCAACCCGCCCCAAATCTGGGAAGCCATTCACCAGGTGGAAGCTTCGCAAGAACCCAGTTTTGTGCAGCCGTCTCTGCTGGCGGCGGCGGGAGAACTGGCCCGGCGTTTGCTGGACCTGGCTCCGTGGATGGGCAAAGTCACCTTTGGCAACAGCGGTGCAGAAGCTGTCGAGGCAGCTATAAAACTGGCCCGTGCCAGAACAGGGAAAAAGGGAATTGTTTCCACTGCCAACAGTTTTCACGGGAAAACGCTGGGAGCTCTTTCCGCGACAGGCAACAGCAGTTACCAGCGGGCATTCGGGGCACCTGTGGAAGGGTTCCGTTTTGTGCGTTACGGCGATCTTGATAGTCTTCAGCAGCTGTTAGAGGCGGAAGCCAGTGATATAGCTGCGGTGATTCTGGAGCCGATTCAAGGTGAAGGGGGCATCGTTGAACCTCCCCCGGGCTATCTGCCCAAGGTGCGTGAGTTGTGCACACACTATGGAGTACTGTTGATCCTGGATGAAATTCAGACGGGGCTTGGCCGCACGGGCGTGCTGTTCGCCAGTCAGGCGGAAGGTGTCCAGGCTGACATCATGACCATTGCCAAAGCACTCGGCGGCGGCCTGGTTCCGATTGGCGCTGTGCTCTGCACTGACGATGCCTACACCGAGGAGTTTGCCACCAAGCATTCGTCGACCTTTGCCGGAAACACCATTGCCTGCCGTGTCGGTTTGCGGGTGTTGGAACTCTTAACCCAGAAAGATCACCAGTTGGTAAAGGATGTGGCCCGCAAAGGTAAGATTCTCAAGCAGGGCTTGGAAGCGATCCAAGCCAAGTATCCGCAGATTGTCAAAGGAGTTCGGGGGCGGGGGCTGATGCTCGGGCTGGATTTCGGGGCTTCCCGCGACCCCTATCCCGACAGCATGATCGGGATTATGGCGGAACAAAAGGCGCTGACGCCGATCATTGCCAGCCACTTGCTGAACGTGGAGAGAGTGCGCGTAGCGCCGACCCTCAATGGTGCGAGCGTGATCCGGATTGAGCCGCCGCTGGTGATAACCGATCAGCAGATTGAGTACGCGCTCAATGCCATCGAGAACACGGTATCTGTTTTGGCACGGCGCAACACAGCTGCCTTGACATGCCATCTGGTTCCAGGCGCGGTCAAGGTTGACCCGGCAGCCGGCCCAGGGGTTCAGCCTCAAGTTCAGGAGCCGCGGGTTTGGGATCAACCGGAGCCTGAGGACGGACGCTTTGCTTTCCTTGTTCATCCTTTAAATATGCAAAATTATGCCGATTACGATCAAAGCCTCAAGGCCTTCACCAACAAACAGCTCTCGGATTTGGCCCAACGGTGGGCTGACATGCTGGATCCATTCGTCCTTTCCCGAGTCCGGATTGTTTCGCAAACCGGACAGGCGGCAACCGGAGACTTCATTGTAGTACCATACACTGCCGCTGAACTGGTCGAGATGCCGCGGGAAAAAGCTGAAGAAGTGATTGCCCAGGCAGTTGCGCTGGCAGCCGAGCGGGGTGCGCAAATTGTAGGGCTGGGGGCTTATACATCTGTGGTGACAGGTGGTGGAAGAACACTCTTGAAGCATGCCTCGGTTCCGCTGACGACGGGCAACAGTTTTACAGTCACCTCAGGTGTCGATGCACTGATGAGCGGTGCTGAAAAACTGGGGCTGGCTTTGCACCAAGCCACTGCGGCGATTATCGGGGCAGGCGGGGCGATCGGCAAGGCCTCAGCTTTGCTGCTGGCTGAACACGTGGGCGGCTTGATCATGATCGGCAACCCACAGCGGCCGGAGAAAAACCGGGTGCGGATGCTCAATGCCCTGGCAGAGATGTACCGGTATCTGCGGGAACGGCAGGAGCGGGGAGCGAGATATGTTCCCGGCAGCATCGCAGCTTACGTTAACACACTGCCGGATCTGCCTTCTCTTGATGCCCCTTCCAGAGATTGGGTGCAGTACGTTGAGGAGGATCTACGGCGCCCAGGCTGCCCGGTGGCCATTACTGTCGATCTGCGGCAGTACCTTCCCCAAGCAGACTTGATCTTGGCAGCCACCAGCAGCCCCGATGCTTTGATTACACCGGATCTGCTCAAACCGGGTGCATTGATCTGCGACATGTCCCGGCCGAGCAATGTCAGCGCAGAGGTGTTGGAAAAACGCCCCGATGTGCTGGTGATCGACGGGGGAGTGATTGAACTGCCGGGAAAACCCGATTTGGGCTGGAACTTCGGTTTTGGTAAAGGTTTGGCTTACGCCTGCATGTCCGAAACCATCATTTTGGCTCTGGAAAAAATCTATGCCAATACGAGCATTGGCGCAGACCTCAATCTGGAATACATGAACCAGCTGAAGAACTATGCCGTGGTTCACGGCTTTAAACTGGCGGGTTTCCGCAGTTTTGATCTGCCCCTGCCGGAAAGTGTGTGGCAGCGGGTTGTGGCCGCCCGTAGTTCGCTTGTGAACAGCTCCGAACCTGTGTCGTTTTGACACAGGTTCGTTTCATGTTATCTGCCTGTGCTCCGGGCCGGTATCGGTCCGGGTATAGCTTTTCTTGTACTGCATTGGAGAAACGCTGCTGATCTGCTTGAACACCCGGCAAAAATGGGTGTGGCTTTCAAAGCCGACCTGCTCGGAAATGGCACTGATCGGCAGCCCCGTTGTGAGGAGCAGCTGCTGGGCTGCCTTGATCCGCGTGTTGTTCAGGTATTCGGTGAGCGTCAACCCGGTAACCTGCTTGAACATCCGGCTTAGGTAATACGGGCTTATGTAGAACTGCTGAGCTATCTTGGCCAGGGTTAGCTTTTCCTGATAGTTTTTCCTTATATATTGTATTATCTTGTGGATGGTGTGGTAGGTCGGATTAAGTTCGCTGAAGTAGTTCGGCCCCAGGTCGAAATTGAGCTGATTGGCGAACAACAGAAGCTCAACCAAAAGAATCTGTTGGTAGAGGTTCTTGTTCGGATGCTGCTGGATATAATCTGAGACCATTTTTTTCAACAGGGATTCCATAAAATTCTGCTGTGAAACCGTAAGGTGAATCACTTTGGTTTCATGGTAGAAGCAGCCGAGCAGTTCCTGTATCTGGGCATTGGAAAGCATCTGCTCCAGGAAATCTTCGGTGAAGTAGACTACATAGCGGGCATGGGAGCTGATGCTGCTGTCGGCATCTGTTGTCCGGTGAATATACCCCTTTGCGATGAAAACCAAATCTCCTTGATGTACGTGGTAAATCTGGTCTTCGATGAAATAGAAACGATCGCCGGACACCAGGTAATATATTTCGTAATGCTCATGCTCATGCTTGTGCGGCATTGTAAAGGAAGTGTCCAGTTTATTATACAAGACTGCAAACCTAACCCCGCTCATCGATGATCTCCCCTCCAGATAACAAGATTGTACCATACATCCTTCAAAAAGGCAAAATATGTTGAAAGTGTTAGTATTTAGCAAAAGAGGTAAAGAGATTTATCATTCCTTGCGCTATAATAATAGGCGATCGGGCGTTCATAACTATTATTAACAGGAATTTAAGAACCGTTGTCGAATGTTGTATGCGTGATGCTGTTATTCAGCCCAATGTAGGCAGAAAAGGGGTAGATTAGGACATGAGCAAGCGAGCCGCTGCGTGGTCAGTTCTCATCATCAGTTTCACACTCATCATTTCTAGTCTTGTGTACGCGCAGAATCCCGCGGGATTGGATGCAAGTGCCGCCGGTGCAGGTCCCGCGGCAGACAGCGCCGCGCCTGAGCTGGAAGCCATTACTGCCTATATTAGGGAAAGGAATTATCATGAATACCGTGCACTGTATCCGGACACGGCCAGGCCGAACGTGGAGATCATCATTCCCGCGGTCAGCTTCTCCGCTTCCGATGTGGAGCTTAAAAATGTGTCTGGTCTGGGCGGTTGTGATCAAGAAGTACTGATTACCAATGATTCGGGATATGTGGAATGGACATTCGAAGTGGAACAGGCCGGTTGGTATAATATCGGCATTAAATACTATCCCCTGCCCGGGCGGGGGGTTGACATTGAGAGGGAATTGTGGATCAACGGGGAGCGTCCGTTCAACAACGCCCAGTACCTCAGTTTTTACCGAGTGTGGGGCGATGAAGGGCCTTTCTTGGTTGATTCACTGGGCAATGAGATCCGGCCCCGCCAGGTGGAAAAACCGATGTGGATCTATGAGGCCGTGCGGGATCCGATCGGGTACGAGCAGGAGCCTTACTTGTTCTATTTCCAAGAAGGAACCAACACTATCCGCCTGGTGTCTCGGATGGAGCCGATGGCCATTGCTGAGATCAAGCTCTATCAATGCCCGCGCATTCCAACTTATGCCGAGGTGCGGCAGTGGTATGAAGAGCAGGGGTTCAAACCTGTTGAGGGTGTTTCTTTGACTATAGAGGGGCAGCACAGCACAGTCCGCTCGTCACCAACCTTGTTCCCAGTTTCCGACCACGGTGATCCTACCGTGACGCCTTATCACCATGCGGAAATCCGGCTCAATTCCATCGGCGGTTACCGCTGGTCGCAGCCGGGGCAGTGGATCCGGTGGGAAGTCGATGTCCCAGAAGCGGGATTGTACAAGATAGCCATCAAAGCGAAGCAGAACCAGAAAGTCGGCGCCTTCAGCACAAGAAGGCTGTATATCAATGGTGAGGTTCCCTTTGCGGAAGCGGCAGCTGTTAAATTCACACATTCAACCTACTACCAGATGAATGTCATCGGTGATCCGGAAACCAACGAGCCTTACCTGTTTTACCTCCCTGCTGGGAAGAACGAAATCACCTTGGAAGTGGTGTTGGGTGATTTGGCCGATGTCCTCAGCCTGACTGAGGAGCATCTATATGAGCTGAACACCATCTATCGGCGGATTATGATGATTACTTCCGGCAACCCGGATCCAATGCGTACTTATGAATTGGATAAACGGATACCGGAAGTCATTGAGCAGATCGGCCGCCAAGCACAGATCTACCGGGATCTGGTACAGCAGTTCGCTGCAGAGAGCGGGATGGAGGGAGAGCATACCCAAGCACTGACCCAGATCGCGTTTGTCCTCCAGCGGATGTACCAAGACACAGATCGGATCCCGCGCCTTTTGTCCGAGTTCAGGGACAATATCGGCTCGCTCGGCCAATGGCTCGGGCAGATGAAGGAACAGCCGCTGCAGATCGACTACCTAATTGTGGCGTCACCGGAGCAGAAACTGCCGCGGGCAGAGCCTACGTTCTGGCAGTCGCTGCTGCATGAGATTAAAGCGATTATCGCCTCGTTCTACCGCAGCTATGATTTGGTGGGCACGATCGGAGATATCGAAGGCATTGACGAGTCCAGGGAGCCTTTGAAGGTATGGATCGGCTCCGGGCGGGATCAGGCGCAGATTCTCAAGCAGATGATCGACAACGATTTCAGCCCCCGTACGGGAATCCCTGTGAAACTGCAGCTTGTGCCCAACTTGAGCCAGCTTCTAATTCAGGCGGCCATCGCCGGGACAGCGCCAGATGTGGCCATTGGCATGCAGACCCAGGATCCGGTCAACTTCGGAATGCGCGGAGCCCTCTACAATCTAGCCCAGTTTGAGGACTTTGAAGCAGTGATGCAGGACTTCATGGTTAGTTCGTATGTCCCGTACACTTTCCGCGATAATGTATGGGCAGTGGCGGCTCAGCAATCGTTCCCGGTAATGTTCTACCGGAAAGACATTCTGGCTGAACTGGGTCTGGAAGTGCCCCAGACTTGGGATGATGTTTACCGTATCCTGCCGATTCTGCAGAAAAAGGAGATGTCGATCGGAATTGGCTCCGGTATCTTCTATACCTGGCTGTATCAGCGGGGAGAACTCGTTTACAAGCCTGACGGTGTGGAAACCAACTTTGATTCAGAGGTCGCGATTCAGACATTTACGGAGCTGACTGAACTGTTCAACTTGTACGGCCTGCTGATTACCTACAACAGTGAGAACCGGTTCCGGTTTGGGGAAATGCCCATCGTCATCGAAGACTACGGTTTGTACAACCGTTTGGCGGTGTTTGCTCCCGAACTAAGGGGTGAATGGGGATTTGCCCTGGTTCCAGGGACGCGCCAGCCTGACGGGACAATCAACCGGACCGTTTACGGTGGTTTGGCAGCGAACCCCATGTCGGTGTCTCTGGTCGGGATTCAAGGGCCGGCCACGGGCATCCTGTCCAACGCATCTGATCCGGAAGCCGCCTGGGAGTTTGTCAAATGGTGGATCAGTGAGCCCACCCAGCTCCAATTCGGGCGTGAACTGGAGAATTTGATGGGAGCGGCAGCTCGTTATTCCACAGCCAACCTGAAGGCTTTCGAGCAGCTGCCTTGGACTGCCGAGGAAAGGGCAATCCTGATGGAGCAGTGGCAGTGGGTCGAGGGTGCCTTGGAAGTTCCCGGTGGCTATTACATGGGCCGGATGTTCGACTGGGCGTTTAGGTCGGTTGTGACCAGCGACAATTTCACATCGCCACGGGAGACATTGATCAAGTACAACATGGATATCAACTATGAGCTGCGGCTGAAGCGGCAGGAATTCGGATTGGAGCTTGAGCTGGATCAGATTCCGCAGGAGTATGTTGATCTCTTCTGGTCCAGGTTTACTCATATTCCGCGCAAGGATCAGTATTGATAACTAACGATGGGGGAAGCAAAATGAGTTTGGTGGTGCGCAAGCAGTCCCAAGTTGGAGTTGAGCCAAGGCAGAGCAGGCTTTCAGCCATGTTGAAGGAAATGGCGGCCTATAAAATCTGCTATCTGTTCATCGCCCCGTATGCGATCCTGTTCTTCATTTTTACGGTTGTCCCTGTGGTGATGGCCATCTTGCTTAGTTTCACCTACTTCAACATGCTTCAGCCGCCGCAGTGGGTCGGGCTGCACAACTACGTCCGTCTGTTCTTGGAAGATGAGATTTTCCTGATAGCCGTCAAAAACACCCTGATCTATGCGGCGATCACTGGCCCGGTAAGCTATTTGCTGTGCTTTGTGACCGCATGGCTGATCAATGAACTCAAACCAAGGGCAAGGGCGTTCCTGACGCTGCTGTTCTATGCCCCTTCCATTTCCGGCAATGCCTATGCAATCTGGCAGATTATCTTCAGCGGTGACACCTACGGTATTGTCAATGGGTTTCTGATGTACTGGGGACTGACCGACGGGCCAATCCAATGGCTCTTGGATCCGGACTGGATCATGCCCATCGTGATTCTGGTTGTCCTGTGGATGAGTATGGGCACAGGGTTCTTGGTGTTCGTTGCCGGGCTTCAGGGGCTTGATCCCAGGCTCTATGAAGCTGGTGCCATCGACGGAGTGCGCAACCGGTGGCAGGAACTGTGGTACCTTACTCTGCCGCAAATGCGGCCTTATCTGATGTTTGGTGCCATCATGCAGATTACCTCTTCATTTACGATCGCCAGTGAGATATCCAACCTGGTGGGCTTCCCCAGCACTGACTATGCCGCCCATACCATAGTTCAGCATCTGCAGGACTATGGCTCGATCCGGTTCGAAATGGGCTATGCGTCTGCGATTGCCGTGATCTTGTTCTTTATGATGGTTGTAACGCAGAGAGTGGTTCAGAAACTGCTGAACAAAGTCGGCGAGTAGGAGGATGAGAAGATGGCAGCTAGGTTTAGTATAAGAAAGACACGTTTGTCCCGTTCGACGGGTGGAGACATTGTGATCATGCTGTTCTTGATCCTCGGCGCAGCCTTCATGGTGATTCCCATGATTTTGATCATCAGCAATGCCTTCAAGCCGTTGAATGAGCAGTTTTTGTTTCCTCCTCGCTTGTTTGTGCGCAACCCGACTTTGAAAAATTTCCACGATTTGATGGTGATGATGGCCCAGTCCTGGGTGCCTTTCGGCAGATATCTGCTGAACTCGCTGATTATCGTTTCTTTGGGCACGTTGGGCAATGTGTTCTTCGGTTCATTGGCTGCATATGTAATCTCGGTGCGCAAAGTCCCGGGGACCAAGCTGTTCATGAACATCGTGGTCTTATCGCTGATGTTCTCCAGCGAAGTCACCAGGATTCCAAACTATGTCACCATCGCTTTTCTGGGTTGGATTGACTCTTTGCGGGCGATTATCATTCCCCGGTGGTCGGCACCGCTGGGCTTGTACCTGGTGAGCCGTTTCATTGAAGGCATGATCGATCGGTCGTTGATTGAGGCAGCCGAGATCGACGGGGCTCATGATTTCCGCATTTACTGGCAGATTGTGATGCCGAATATTAAACCGGCGTGGCTGACTATGATCATTTTGAGCTTCCAGGAACTGTGGCGCACACAAGGAGGCAATTACATCTACTCAGAGCAGCTAAAGACACTGCCGTACGCTTTGAGCCAGATTACCCAGGGTGGCGTGGCCAGGCAAGGTGTGCAGGCTGCGGTTACCTTGATTATGATGATTGTCCCCATCGTTGTCTTTTTAATCAACCAAAGCAAGATCGTTGATACAATGGGACATTCAGGGATGGCAAATTAATCTTGGAGGACGGAGTGAGGAACTTGAAACTGCTAAAGGCCTTCCTGCTGGCATTCATACTGGTGGCGGCGGTATTCGCGCCTGCGAACGCCGTGCCGTACGAAACGTACACGTATGATTTCTGGAATAATACTGTACCCTCTCCTCACGCGTATGTGCCGCTGCGCACTGTTGACGGCCAAACGTTGGGGGTAGGTGCCTTCAAGAATCCTCAAGATATTTTTGCCATCGACAATCAGATCTACGTTGTTGATACTGGCAACAACCGGATCGTCCACTTGACCCGCGATTGGGAAGTGGTAAGGATCATTGACAGCTTCGACAACGGGGGCAAGAAGGACACGTTCAAGAACCCGAGAGGCATTCATGTTTCCCATGAAGGTGACATGTATATTGCCGACCGGGATAACGCCCGGATCGTGATCCTGGACCGGGACGCAAATTTGAAAATGATCATTACGTCACCGGCAGAGAAACATGGACAGCTGTTCACAAGCGATTTCCGCTTCCGCCCCGACAAACTCAGCGTAGACCAGTACGGGACCATCTATGTGGTTTGCGCCGGTGTCTATGACGGAATCATGGAATTTGACATGTTTGGCGAGTTCCAAGGTTTTGTGGGGGCTCCCCGCGTGCACCCAACGCTCTGGGACTATATTTGGCGTTTGATTGGGACGAAGGCGCAAAAGGACCGTATGAAGCTTTTCCTACCGGTGGAGCACAGCAACGTGCATGTGGATTACCGCGGCTTTATCTATGCAACAGCTCTCGGCGGTGAGATCAGCCCAGAAGACATGATCCGCAGGATCAACACTGCCGGTTCCGATCGACTGATGCGGATTCCCGGTTCGCCGCCCATCGGTGATTATATGGGTGCCTCAGTCCTGGTCGATGTTGTCAGCCGTGAACATGACATCTATTCAGTCCTGGATCGGGCTAACGGCCGCATCTTTACCTATAACGCGACCGGCCATTTGCTGTACGCTTTTGGTGCGCTCGGGGAAGTCCAGGGGGCATTTTCGAACCCGGCAGCTTTGACCGAGCTGGATCAGCACCTTTTAGTGGTGGATGCCATCAAGAACAACATTACGGTGTTCGCGCCCACCGAATATATGAAGCTGATCCACACTGCCATAGCCTTCTATTCCAAAGGAGACTATGATGCAGCCACCGAGGCTTGGTATCGGGTGCTGGAGCTGAACTCCAACTTCGACCTGGCATACACCGGCATCGGCAACGCCTTGTTCATGCAGGGAAAATATGCCGAAGCAATGCATAACTACAAGCTGGCCAACGATCGGGCGAATTATTCGGAGGCATTCCGGTTCTACCGTAAACAGGTGATGGAGAGTTATTTTGGCTTCTTGATGGCTGCGGTGGCCATCCTGATCATCTATGTCCTGTTCTTCGCCACATCGCGCAAGAGCGAGGTGAGTGTGGCGGAAGCCAAAGCCCAGCAGGCAGCCACTTACGAGCAAGTCCGCCGATGGGAAGAGATGAAGAAGCGGCCGCTGGCGGTTCAGCTTAAGCGGATCGGGTATGGACTGAAATTTGCCCTGCGGGTGATCTTCAGCCCGCTCCAGGGTTTCTGGGATCTGAAATATGAAAAGCGGGGCAACCTGCCGACAGCCATTATCCTGATCGTCCTCCTGATTGTTTCCTATTTGGTGATGTATCAATATACCGGGTTTATCTTTAATACCCGCAATCCTCGGTACCTGAACCTGGTGTCGGAAACAGTGAGCATTTTGGTGCCGATTCTGATGTGGATCACCATCAACTGGTCTTTGACCACGCTGATGAACGGCAAAGGCACTTTCAAGGATATCACAATCGCCACCGCTTACTCATTTACGCCGCTGATTCTGGTGTTGATACCCATGACCATCATCAGCAACTACTTGACTGCCGACGAAGGGGCTTTTTACTACTTGGTCCTGTCCATAGCGCTGGTCTGGTCGCTGTTCTTGCTCTTCTTCGGCACGATGGTCATCCACGAGTACAGTCTCGGTGCCACAATAGGCGTCACCATCTTCATCCTGGTCGGCATTGGGATTATGATGTTTATCGCTTTGCTGTTTGTGGACATCGTTTTGCAGTTGTTCGCCTTCATTGGAGAAGTCTACCGCGAATTCTCCTTCAGGTTGTAGCAGGGAGGAAGCCACAATGAAAACGCTTAAGCAATCATGGGTTTTGATTTTGCTGTTCGCGCTGTCCATGTTTGCCGCCGTTTCTGCCGGTGCGGCCCCGGAACTAAATGGGTATGATCTTGTAGCAGAAAACGAATATCTCGTGATGTATTACAACGAGGCAACTGCCGAAGTCGCAGTCTATGACCAAAGGACAGAGCAGTTCTGGTTCACCAATCCCCAAAACCGGGCGAAGTTTGAAACCTTGGCCCGCGGCGCAGCCAAGGACGCTCTCGCCGCGCAGGTGCGGATCACCTACTATGAGCCCGGCGATGTGATGCGGACGATGGACAGCTATAATGACAGTGTGGCTTACGGGCAGTTTGAGATGCTTCCTATTGATGGTGGAATTCGTGTGGAATTCAAGTTCGGTAAAGAATGGGAAGACAAACACTTTCTGCCGCTGATAGTGGAAAAGGAACTTTATGAAACAGAGTTTTTCAGCAAGTTGAGCACAAATGACCAAAGGACGATATCCGGCTTGTACGCACTGGTGGAAGTCGCCGAACCGGGTGAAGGGGAAGCAGCGACCATTGCCGGCAAGTATTTGATCCGGGATGTCAGCGGCACACTGAGTTCGCGGGATGCACGGGTAATCCACAACGTGTTCCTTGACCATGTGGTGAGCTATAAATCCAGTCTTTCTGCACCTACAGATGTCAAGCCGGAGGATGTGGCCCCGTTTTTAGGCAAGCAGTTTTACATGCTGAAACAACGGGAGCGGGATATGCTCAGCTGGGATAAGACTGCGGTGATTGATATAACCCGTTCGGTTGATTTCACACCCTATATCATCGGGGCAGGTTACGAGCTCTTCGGCCTGGAAGCACCCAAACCGAACATCATTACTTTTAAAGTGCCAATTGAGTACCGCCTCGATGGTGAGAACCTGGTGGTCAACATCGATCCGGCGGGGATCGAGTATCCCGACAATGTAACCAACGATCTCGGCAAAAAGGTGACATATCTCCTGACACAGGTTGATCTGCTGCCTTATTTCGGCGCAGGTGACCGGGGCACCGATGGGTACATGTTTGTGCCCGACGGCACCGGGTCGATTATCTATTTTGACAACGGCAAGACCCATCTCAATCCCTATACCAGGCGGATTTATGACCAAGATCATGCCGTCAGCGTGCCCTCCGCGAATGTGAAGACCTATATCAACAGCTTCCCCGTGTTTGGCATCAAACACGAGGACAGGGCTTTGTTCGCAATAGTGGAACACGGCGCCACCATCTGCAGCCTCAACGGTGATATTTCCGGAAGGCGCATCTCTTACAATACCTTGTATCCTTCGTTCATCATATTTGAGCGGAGTGTGTCTTCGCTGCAGGGCGATATGCCCGACATTCACAACGCCTCAGCCCAGTGGGTTGTCAGCGGTGGTGGATCCATCAACGTGTACCAGCCAAAGATCTATGATCAAAAGATCCAGGTCCGGTATGCGTTCCTGGACGAAACAAAAGCCGATTATGTGGGGATGGCCCACTATTACCAGGATTACCTTGTGAGCAGGGGCGTGCTGAAGAAGATCCAACCGCAAACTCAGATTCCATTGATGTTGGAAATTATCGGGGCGGTCCAGGATCGGCGCCCGATCCTGGGTGTACCCCGCGATGTGGTAGTGCCTTTGACTACCTTTGCCCAAGCAAAGTCATTTGTATCTGAACTGCACACCCAGGGGATCACTAACTTGAGTGTGACCTACAACGGCTGGATGAAAAACGGCGTCAGTCATTACTATCCAGACAAAGCCAGGCTTGAGACCAAGCTGGGCAGTGCCGCGGAATTCATGGAGCTTAACAAACTGATTGTCAGCAGCGGCGGCAGCTTCTATCCTGCGGTCAATTTCCAGCATGTCAAATATGATCGGTTGTTCGATTCCTTCTTCTCCATGTCGGACGCATCCCGTTCATTGGTGAGGACGATCGCCACCAGTGTGGATCCCGTGACTGGGCTGCCGTTTTACATTCTATCCCCGGCCAAGCTCGACGGATTGGTCGACAGCTACCTGGCCTCGCAGCAGCGGTATGGGCTTGCTGGAATCCATTTGACGGACTTGGCCAGCAGGGTGTACGGCGATTACCGCCGGAATAGGGTGGTGCTGCGGGAAGAAGCTGCTGAGATAATTGCCCGGCAGTTGGCAAAGATCTCCCAAGATTACGGCCTGGAAATTCAGTCCGACGGCATTCTGGCCTATGCCCTTCCGTATGTCTCAAGCATCATCAACTTGCCGTTGGAGCACAGCGGCATTGATATCACCGATGATGCCGTGCCCTTTGTCCAGATCGTGCTTCACGGGTATGTGGAGTATGCAGGGGAGCCGCTGAACCGGGTCGGCGATTACCTCGACTATACTCTGAAAATGGTTGAGCTGGGGGCTTACCCCTATTTCCAAGTGTTCGCCGCGGAGCCGAGTGTGCTTAAGGGAAGCCTCTATTCCGACTATTACACTGGCCAGTTCAGCAAGAGTGCCGACGATATTGTCAGAGTTTACCGCGAGCTGAACAGTGTCCTGGAAAGAGTGCAGGATCAGCGGATTGTTGATCACCAAAAGGTTGAAGATCGGGTATTCCTGACTGTGTACGAGAATGGCGTGCAAATTGTCACCAATTACAATCTTGAACCGGTTGAGGTAAATGGAGAGCAGATTGCGCCAAAGAGCTACCGGGTATTCGAGGGGGAGAATTAGATGAGTGGAAGGCGGAGGACTCGTCTCAGTTTAAGGGCTCGGGAGGTGATCAATGGGCATCTCTTCACGCTGCCTTTTGTAATCGGTTTCATTTTGATGTTCCTGTACCCGTTCATTCAATCGATCCTGTTCAGCTTCAGCAAGCTGGAGATCAGTTCCCAAGGTTATAAGCTGTCGTTTGTCGGATTTGAGAATTACTACAATGCTCTCTTTATCAATGCTGAGTATCCACGGTTATTGGCGGAAACAGCCGTGCAGATGCTGAGAAATGTGCCGCTGATTCTGGTGTTCAGTTTCTTTGCTTCGATCTTGCTCAACCAGCAGTTCAAAGGCCGGTTGTTCGCCCGCGTGGTTTTCTTCCTTCCTGTGATCCTCTCGGCCGATATCATCCTGCGGATGGAGAGTGCCGACTACATCTCTGCATTCCTTGATTCAGCACTGGCCGAAGAGGCGGCAGCGCAGGGGACATTGGGCACCATTTTCAGCAGAGGCCAATTGGTGAGCCTGTTGATGTACCTCAAGCTCCCCCAGGGATTGGTGACCTATATTGTCACCGGTTCAGAACAGATTGCCACGATTATCCGGTCGTCGGGCGTGCAGATTCTGATTTTCCTGGCCGGCTTGCAGTCCATATCACCTTCCTTGTTTGAAGTGGCCAAAATCGAAGGGGCTACAGGCTGGGAGTGCTTCTGGATGATCACCTTCCCGATGCTGAGCCCGCTGATCGTCACCAACATTGTCTACAGTATTATTGATTTCTTTACCATACCATCTAACCCGTTGGTGGATTTCATTGAAACCAATATGTTCGGCGGAGCGGGATACGGAGTGGCCATGGCCATGAGCTGGCTCTACTTTGCCTTTATTGCGCTGTTCCTGCTTGTGACTGCAGGGTTGATTTCCCGCAGAGTCGTCTATATGGATTAAGGCAGGGGAGGGAAAGTGTTATGAAGCGCAAGTATGTAATCGCGTTTATAATCGGGTTTCTCAGGTATCTGGTCATTGTCAGCGTCTGCTTCGTGATTCTGCGGCCGCTGTTGGCCAAGATTGTATCCTCATTCATGATGGAACGGGATCTTTATGACCAGACCGTTAAATGGATTCCCCGCAACTTCACTCTTGAGAATTACCGGGCGATGTATGTGCACATGAAATATCTCATCGCCTTGCGCAATTCCCTTGGCTTTTCCTTATTGATTTCTCTGCTGCAGCTGGCATCTTGCACACTGGTAGGCTACGGCCTGGCTCGTTTCCGTTTTCCGATGGCCAAACTGATTTTCGCATTGGCTATCTTTACGCTGATTGTTCCGCCGCAGATCATCATTCTGCCGCTGTATCTCAACTTCCGGTTCTTTTCGATTCCCTTTGTTCTGCCTAAACCGGGAATCAACCTGTTGGACAGTATCTGGCCCTTCGTGTTTATGGCCGCGAGCGGCACAGGGTTCAACAATGGCCTGTTTATCTACATCTTGCGGCAGTTTTTTAAGAACTCGCCGAAGTCTTTGGAAGAAGCGGCATACATCGACGGTGCCAACGCGCTGCAGACCTTTGTGCGGGTCATGCTCCCAGGTGCCGTCCCAGCGCTGGTGATCGTGTTCTTGTTTGCCTTCGTCTGGCAGTACAACGATTACTTCTTCACCGGCATGTACTGGCCCAAGGCAGTGCTGCTTTCCCATACGCTGGACGTTGCTGCCCAGAACTACGCCCATTCACTGGGGGCGCAATTCCAAGGCCATTATATCTCTTTGCTGAATAATACCGGCATGATCCTCTTCATTCTCCCGCTGTTGATCCTGTTTGGATTTACGCAGCGCTACTTCATCGAGAGCGTGGAGCGCACAGGTATTGTAGGATAATTGACAGCGGAGTGCGGTATGGGGGTGATGCCACAGCTAAAAAACAATGGCTTCTTATCCAACCATCCAGGTCTAAATAATCAAAGGAGGTATTTACAATGAGAAAGCGCATGTTGATCGTTGGATTGATTGTGAGTTTGCTGGTTATCAGCAGCACAGCGCTCGCATTCGATCTGACCCAGTTTGGCCTGCAGCCGGCAGAGAATTATGATTTCGGCGGCGAAACAGTGACCATTATTTCGTGGACCAGTGAAAGAATGGCTAATTTCTTCAACGACAACTTGCTGGTAATGGGCCGCGTCCAAGAGGCTGAGGAGCTGTTTAACTGCAAGATCGATTTCATGCAGACACGGGAAATCCCTCAGACAAACTTCAACCGGCTGCTGTCCGGCGATTCGGTGAATGACCTGTGGCATGTGCAGAACAAGATCGGTTACTGGGAATTGGTTGCCAATGATGCTCTGTACCCGATTTACCAGATTCTGTCGGAAGATTACTACGATGCCTTCCCGCCCAGCATCAAAGCTGTGGAAGAAGCCTTCAAGTACAATGGCCATTATTGGGGTATCGGGACAGTCGAGTATCGTCCGTCCTTCGGTTACCAGAATGACTTGATTTTCGTAGCCTACAACAAAACATTGATCGACCGGGAAGGCTTGCCGGATCCCTATGAGCTCTACCTGGCCGGCGAGTGGACCTGGGATGCAGTTACTGAGATCGCCGTTGCGGCAACCAGAGACCTTGACGGTGACGGGGAAACTGACCAATGGGGCCTTGTCGACTGCCGTCCATGGGATTTGGCTGTGTCCAACGGAGCCCAGCTGACCAAGGTCGATGCCAACGGCAAAGTAGTGTTTGCTGCGGATGACCCTGCCTACCTCGAAGCACTGGAGCAGCACAAACTGTGGTGGACAGATCTGAAGGTTACCATGCCCACCAACTCCTCCGGCGACTTGAAGAACGCTTTCATCAACGGCAAAGCTGCCCTGTGGTTCTATGCCGGTGCTTGGCAGCTGCCCGACCTGATGGCGATGGCTGATGAGTGGGTGCTGGTACCCTATCCGATGGGCCCAAGAGTAAGCGAATATCAATGGACAACCCAAGCCATCAGCACCACTGTGCTGCCGGCAAATGCCAAGAATCCGGAGGCACTGATTGCGCTGAAGACATTCCTGTGGCGTGAAGAAGATGCGCCTGTGAACGACGTTCTGGCCGCTCATGTCCGCAACCAGGATTCAGCCAGGGTGTTCTTGGAAGGCAACAACAACTGGTCTGGGACTACTTCCCGGATGTTTGAGACTCTGCTGAACAACACAACCTTCGTCAACGATGTGCGTGAGGTCTCGGCAGGTAACCTGAGCGCGGCTGCAGCCATGGCAGCCCTGAAGCCTGTAGTGCAGGCCGCTCTGGATGACTTGTTTGGCCAATGATCAAGGAATGAGCAGATAGAGGCCATTTCTGGGAGGGAGGAGGTTTCTCCCTCCCAGGATTTCTTGCATTTTTAGCAATCTATGTTAGGGGTGGCGTGGTGCTCGAATCATTGCATATCAGCGAACCAATTTTTCCCAACAACATGGTGAACATTGCCGACTGCGGCGCTGTTCCAGACGGCAAGACTTTAAACACAGACGCGATTAACCGAGCCATCGCCGCTTGTGCCGAGCAGGGCGGCGGGCGGGTGGTGATCCCGAGAGGATTGTGGCTGACTGGTCCGATCATTCTCCAAAGCAATATCAATCTGCACCTTGAAAGCGGTGCTTTGGTGTTGTTTACTCCGGATTATGACCAGTACCCCGTAAGGAAAGTGGATCTCCGCGGTATCGAACAGATTATCGTGACAGCACCGCTGTTCGGAGAAGGGTTGGAGAATGTTGCGATCACCGGCAGGGGGATCTTTGACGGTTCGGGGCATCACTGGCGGCCTGTCAAGAAGGTTAAATTGACGGAAAGACAGTGGAGCAGGCTGGTGGAATCCGGCGGAGTCGTGGATGCCCAAGGCAGGATTTGGTGGCCGAACACCGCTGCCTTAAACGGTGCAGAGACGCTGCGGCAGCTGGATGTCCGGAAGGCTCCGCTTGAGGAGTATGAAGCGGTAAGGGTGTTTTTGCGGCCGCGCTTGCTGAATCTGATCAGCTGCCGGAACATCTTGATTGACGGCCCGGTATTTCAGAATTCACCCATGTGGAATCTGCATCCGCTGTTGTGTGAGAATGTGATCATTCGCAATGTGATTGTCCGCAATGCTTGGCATGCCCAGAACGGGGACGGTTTGGATCTTGAATCCTGCCGCAACGTGCTTGTGGAGAATTCAATTTTCGATGTGGGTGACGATGCCATTTGCCTTAAGTCCGGCAAAAATGAGATCGGCCGCAAAATTGGCGCCCCCACTGAAAACGTACTCATCCGCGCTTGCACGGTCTACCACGGCCATGGAGGATTTGTGGTCGGCAGCGAAATGTCCGGCGGAGTCAGGAATGTGACGGTTACCGGCTGTCAATTCATCGGCACTGATGTCGGCCTTCGGTTCAAGACCACCCGGGGCAGGGGCGGAGTTGTGGAACAGATCAACATTGACCAGATCAACATGGTCAATATTGAGGGGCCAGCCATCACCTTTGACATGTATTATGAAGCTGCTTCGAAGGATGAGGTGGTTGTGCCGGTAACTGAAGAGACTCCAGCAATGCGGGATGTGACGATCAGCAATGTGATATGCCGCGGTGCCGAAATAGGCATTTTCCTCCGGGGGCTTCCGGAAATGCCGCTCCGCAGGCTTACATTCAACCAGATCGAGATCACAGCCAATAAAGGAGTCTTCATGTCCGCTTGTGAAGAACTGGCTTTCAAGGATGTCATAGTGGTGAATGCCCAAGGTCAGGAATTGTTTAACAGCGAAGGCAAACAAGTTTAAGTGGAAAGGAGAATCGAAGTTGAACAAGAGATTTGCCTTTGTACTGCTGCTTGCAGGTGCATTGCTTTTGGCCGGCTGCGGTGAACTAGAATCACTTAAAATCACTCATGATGCCCGATCGACGCTGGAAGTGGGCGAAACAGTTCACCTGCAGGCCAAGGGAGTAAGCAGTATGGGAACCACGGTGAAGCTGGAAGATGCTGAATGGTCAGTGAGCGATGAGAAAATCGCGACTATCGTCGCCAACGGAACTGAGGCTGTGCTGACAGTCGCACTGCCCGGTGAAGTGGTCGTGACCGCCACATCAGAAGGGCTTTCCGGTTCCATCACATTCACAGTCGTTGGCGAACTGCCCAACCCGCTGGTATGGTCCGAGTCATTCGAAGGCTCTGAGCTCGGAGTCTATCCGGAAGGCTGGATTGTTCTCAATCAAGAGGTCCATGACGGCAAAGGGTATTCCGGCGCCCGTGTCTCCAAAGATAGGGCATCCGACGGGTCGCAAGCGCTGAAACTGGTCAGTGTGCCGGATGCGGATGGGGCGGCCGAGGTCGTCTTCGATGAACCCTTGCTGTATAACCGCCTGACTGTGGACATTTGGAAGGACCCGAATGTCACCGAGAATGCCAACCTGGAGCTCTACGCTGAATCAGGCCGGATCGGCGGGTTGTTCATCACCAGCAGCGGGCAGCTTGGCTATCGCAGGCCGAACGGCGACAACAAGCCGTACATGGAGTCATACCGCATGCCGAACGGACAGTGGGTAACAGTTGAGTTCCAGTGGAACGACACCACCAAGATGTACAAGGTTTTCGTTATCGAGGGCAGCAGCCGGATCGAGATCACCCCAAGCGGTGGGACCCCGTTTGAGGATGCCAACCGGGACGGCCAGGTTGTGAAATTCCGGGCTTCCGTAACCAAGCGTGACGTGGATAAGACCATCTATATTGACAACATCAAAGTTTACGATTCAGCCATTGAAGATATGCTGTCTAAGTAATATGGGCAGGTAAAATCAAATAAGGCAGAAGATGGAGGGCTAGAATGAGGAAATTATCAATAGTAGTTGTTGTGGTACTGGCAGCAGCATTGTTCAGCCTTGCTGCTTCGGCGGAAACACTTGTCTTCTCCGATTCGTTTGAAGACAACACTGTAGGGAAGCAGCCCACAGGTTGGGTTGTCAACCACGATCTCGGCGGCATTGTGGTCGATGCAGCCGTAGGGAAAGTGTCCGATGGAAAACTGGCTGTGGAGCTGAACAATACTCCCGATTTGTTTGGCCAAATTCAGCATGCGATTCCAGAAACTGTCCTGGGTAAACTGATGGTTGATTTCTATCAACCGAGTGCTCTCAAGGAAAACATCAACATTGAAGTTCACAATGCCAGCGGCCGCATCATCGGTGTCTTCATTACCGGCAGCGGTAATGTGCGCCCGCGCCCGGCAGGTGTGCAAACAGGCGATATGGCCAAACTGCCGAACGACAGTTGGCATACAATGGTCATCACCTGGGATGACAAAGTATTCAACGTATACTATCTGGAGAACGGCAAACTCGTTCCTATTTTGGAGAATGCCGAACTGGATCCGAACCACATTGCAGGCGGACCCGCCAACATGGTCTTGTTCAACCTCAGCCCTCGCGCTGATGCGAAGAAGGGTTACATTGACAATGTCCGGGTCTACGATTTGAGCAAATAAGCCTAGACGGTTTCTTGTTATCTGGGCGAGTCGGCCTATAGTTAAAGTTGTGCTAGTCGTTACACGTATCCGCAGTATTGCCATTACAGCCGGCAGGGCCAGAGCCTGCCGGCTGTTTATGCCTAACAGGGCCAGAATCAAGAACAAAGGGGGGAAAGAGTCCGGCGGAATCGGCATAAATCTGGCCTATCCTGCCCCGGTTTAGCCAGCGATATCACAATTTACGAGAGTTTTTTTATTCGAATCGGACAGGCAATTGGTGTAGAAAGTGGCAAAGGAGCATGGTAGGAAAGGAAAGGAGTAAGAAGGATGCGCAAGCGCACAGTATTGATTGTGGTGGTGGCTTTGTTGCTGGGAGCGGCCAAGATGGCTGCCGCCAATGGGTGGGCTGACAAGATTGTCGCTTTCCGGGCAGTGGATTTCGTCGATCAAGGTGAAGGTACTGTCCAATTCCCGACAGACCGGGCTTATCCCACATTTTCCCATTGGGACTATAAGGGGCATTGGTTGGAGTGGAAAGTGAACATTCCGGAGGCTGGAATGTACTTCCCGGTCGTCATGTACGGGACAAATAGGGAGCAGGCTTACCGTCATCTAAGCATCGACGGCGGCGAGGTGCTCTCGGAGATGGTGTTCCACTCAACCGGAGATTTTCGTACCTACAAGCTGGGGTTCTTCGATCCGGTCCAGCTGCCTGCCGGCGAACACATCATCCGGCTTACAGTGGCAGGTGACGCGGGTGTACATCAAGGTGTGAATCCAGCTTGGTTTGCGTTTTTACCCTTTGAGGCATTGTTAGAACTGGATGATACAGCGATCATCGATACAGTCGAAGGAATGCTTGGTTTCAAATGATAAAATGCAACTCTAAAATTCTGTTCTTCGGAAAGGAGCTGCTGGGATGAGAAACAAGCTTCAACTTGTTTTGGCTGTAGCCCTGATGCTGACTCTCACCGGATGCTTGGGCTTGCTCAAGAAGGAAGGTAAACTGGAGCAGTTGGTGGTTACTGCAGCAAACGCTCTGATTGAGCCTGGTGAGACAAATACCTTGAAAGTGGTGGGTAAGGATGCCAAAGGCCGCAGCGTGGTCATTGAGCCAACCGCTGATGCATGGTCTTTGGTGACGGAGGGTGCCGGTGAATTGGTGCCTGATGCCAATGATCCGACCAAGGCTGTATCTACAGCTGGAGAGAGCTTTACAGGCGAAGTGAAGATCAAGGTTGCCTATGAAGGATTGGAAGCTGAGGCCACTTTCAGGGTTGAGCCTGTGGAAGTCTTTGGCGCCAAAGGTGCGGATTTCGTTGATCAAGGTCCTGGAAACGAAGAGCAGAACTATACGAACTCCTCAGACAACAACGATAAACAAGGTGCCAGAAAGCAATCCGAAGACCAACGCGGCTATAAAGCGGGAACATTCATTTCCTATTGGAATTGGCGCGGCCACTGGATCAAGTGGGAGATTGATGTTCCCAAAGCAGGCGAGTATGTCTTGGTAATCCGCTATGCGACCAAGTACAATCCACCGGAAACCCACCGGGCACTCCAGATTGACGATACAGTAATCCGTGGAGAGGACAATCCCATCGTGTTTGCGTCAACCGGTGACTTTGGGCAGCAGCCCAATCAGTGGGGGATCATGGTTGTTCCGGGAATCGTCATCGAGCAACCTGGTACAATTGACCTGGTTATGACTCATGTTGGCACTGCCGGCACAAGACAAGCTGGTGTCAACATCGCCTACCTTGCCCTGGTATCTCCCAAAGACGTGGTTGTCGACGAGGCATTCTTGTTGAAGATCGAAGAGAAGCTGAATGTGGAAAGAGTAGAGGGTTTTTGGCAATAAGGTTAAGCTAGGATAATGCCAGTTATCAGGAAGGAGGCAAAAGATGAAACATTAATACGCACTTGCTGTAATTTTAGTGCTGTTGGTTACTTTGAGTGGTTGTTTTGGCGGAAAACAGGAAGAGCGGATTCTGGCCCAGCTTGATCTGTCAGCTGAGAAAGAATCTATTGCACAAGGCGGTTCGAATATTATTACCGTCATAGGTAAAGATGCCAAGAACCGTACCATGACGGTGCAGCCAACTGCTGATGCATGGTCTGTTGAGCCAGCCGAAGCGGGTAACTTGACGCCTGATGGCAGCAACAAGTCGAGTGTTGTGTTCACCGCTGCCGAGGGCTGGACTGGCACAGTAAAGATTACAATCGACTTCGAAGGCTTTACTGCAGAGACCACTTTCGAAGTCAGTCCTATAGTTATCACTGGAGCATGGGCTTACAGAGACATTAAGGCTCAGGATGGGCCTTATAAGACTGGCCAGCAGTCTGACTTAGAGGGTGTAATCCCTGTCGAGAATGCACCGAATGAAGGAGGTTACATGCGCGGCTACTCAGCACAAGCAGCTTTCAAACAGTGGTTATGGGGTGACCACTGGATTAGCTGGGATATCGATGTGCCCGCTCCTGGGGACTATGTGCTGGTGCTGCGATATGGCATTCCAGCAGGAACAACAATTGATGAGAGAAGAGTTGCCGTGGCGATCGATGGTGTTGATGTTTACTCGAAGGATCAGCCATTTGAATTTTCAGCTACTGGCGGGTGGGGCTCAAAACCGGAACAATGGGGCTTCGCAGTGACTGACAAGTTCACAATTGATAAAGCAGGGACAGTCGAGCTGAAACTCACTCTGGTACGTGATGGAAGAAAAACCGGTGTTGTGGTTGCGTATATAGCATTGGTATCACCACCCGAGTTGGAGATTAACGAAGAATTCTTGCTGGAGATTGAAGCAGCGCTGGGGATCGAAAGAGATCCGGTATTCTGGAACCCGCAGCAATGATTTGAGCCATTGCATTAACAAGGTGCCCGGGAATATCGTATGATTTCCGGGCTTTTTTACGGGCAAGTGTAATTGGAAAAGTCAGAGATATTTGGCATGTACGTTTACGAGGAGTATAAGCGTTACTCAGAGCTTGACTACTATAAGACACGTGAAGACTACGTTAGGCAGGCATATGAAGAACTAAAAGTGGTCGCGGCAGAGGCCCAGGCTGTTGTCGAAGTAGAGCTTAAGCAAATTAGAGAATCGAAATAGAGCAAAGAAGCCTTGCTCGGTGCATACCCGATGGTTCTGCACAAGCAAGGCTTCTTCTATATATGCTGCGTACAATCAGCCTTGGACTGCAGTACTGAACTGGCTCATATATAGGTTGTAATAGAACCCTTTGCGGTTGAGCAGTTCCTGATGCTTGCCCTGTTCGACGATGCGGCCTTGGTCGATTACCACAATCAAGTCAGCGTTGCGGATGGTGCTCAACCGGTGAGCGATGACAAAGCTGGTCCGGCCTTTCATCAGCTGAAGCATGGCGCTTTGAATCTGCTGTTCAGTGCGGGTATCGACAGAGCTCGTCGCTTCATCAAGAATCAGGATGGCAGGGTCTGCCAGGATCGCCCTGGCGATAGCCAAGAGCTGCCTTTGCCCTTGGCTCAGGTTGCTTCCGTCTTCCGAAAGGACCGTGTCATAGCCGTTGGGCAGCCGAGTGATGAACGCATGGGCGTTGGCCAGTTTAGCGGCCTGTTCCACTTCGGCGTCCGTGGCATCGAGCCTGCCGTAGCGGATGTTATCCTTCACTGATGCCGCAAACAGGTAGGTATCCTGAAGGACGATCCCCAAGAGGGAACGCAGCCGGTCCCGCTTGATCTGGCGGATATCCAGCCCATCGATGGTTATCCGGCCTTGGTCGATATCATAAAACCGGGTCAGGAGGTTGATGATTGTCGTTTTACCTGCACCTGTATGGCCAACCAAAGCAATCACCTGGCCTGGTTTTGCTTCCAGTGTTATGTCATGCAGCACCGGTTGGCCCTGTTCATATGCAAAGGAAACATCACTGAAGCGTACTTCACCTTCGATCCGCTCCGGCACTGCCGCATCAGGGGCGTCGGCAGGTTCCGGAGCTTGATCCAGCACCTCGAACACTCTTTCAGCTCCCGCCATAGCAGCTTGAATCATATTGAACAGGTTTGACAACTCCATTACCGGCCTGGTGAACTGCCGGGAGTAAGTGAGGAAACCACCGATCACACCGATGCTGATCATGTTGCGGACGACCAGCCATCCGCCGAGGGCGGCGACAACCGCAAAGTTAAGATTGTTGAGGATGTTCATGAACGGTGGGATGAATCCCGAAAGGATCTGCGCTTTGGTGCCGACATTCCTGTAATTGGTGTTGAGGGTGGCAAACTTATCGAGCATCTTTTGCTCCCGTGTGAACACCTTGACCACTTTCTGGCCTGAGATTGTCTCCTCAATAAAGCCGTTCAGCTCCCCTAAAGCAGCCTGCTGCTGCATGAAATAACCGCGGCTGACTTCTGCAACTTTCCGGGTGATGATCAACATCAGGGGAATTACAGCTAGATTGGCCAGAGTCAAAGATGGGCTAAGGTACAGCATCATGACCAGAACCCCAGCCAATGTGATCACACTGTTGAAGACTTGAGTCACACTGCTGCTGAGGACCTGGCTGATGTTGTCCACATCATTGGTCAGCCGGCTCATCAAGTCGCCCCGCTCCGATGTATCGAAGAACTTCAGGGGTAGTGTCTGAATCTTGGCGAATACTTCCTGGCGAATCCTGCCGACAGTCGTCTGGGCCAGGCTGACCATGATCGAGGCCTGCAGCCAGTGGAAGAGGGCATTGACTGCGTATAAAGCGATCATGCCGGCAGTGAGTAAGGCTAATCCCCGCAAGTTACCCGGTATGATGAACTTGTCAATGGCGATTACCACCAGGTACGGCCCGATGATGCCAAAAACAGCGGTGCACAGCACCAGGAAAAACACCAGGATCAGCTTGGTCCTGGCAAAAGCCAGATATTTCACGAGGCGTTTGAGCGTACCCACCATATCTTTGGCTTTAATCTTCGGCCTGGCAAAACCCGGGCCTGGTCCTCTTCTAATCATTGACAGCGACCTCCTGATTGATTTGAGAGTAGCAAATCTCCTGGTAGACGCGGTTTGTCTGCAGCAGTTCCTGATGCGTCCCCTCACCGGCAATGGTGCCTTGGTCAAGGACGATAATCTTATCAGCGTCCATCACCGAACTGATCCTTTGAGCGATAATGAAAGTAGTGCAGTTCCGGATTTCCCTCCGCAAAGCCCGTTGAATCCGCGCCTCTGTGGCCATATCCACCGAACTGGTGCTGTCGTCCAGGATTAAGATAACCGGGTTTTTCATCAGCGCCCTGGCAATAGAGATGCGCTGCTTTTGCCCGCCCGACAGATTCACACCCCGCTGGCCCAGGGTAGTGTCGTAACCATGCGGGAAACTGGTGATGAAATCGTGGGCACTGGCGGCTTCCGCTTTGGCTGTTACTTCGCTGAAATCAGCATTTTCGTTACCCCACATGATGTTTTCCTTGATGGTGCCGGAAAAAAGGATGGTATCCTGAAGTACAAAGCCAATCTTTTCCCGCAGCAGTGTGAGATCCAGGTCGCGCACATCATGCCCGTCGATCAGTACAGCCCCTTCAGTAACATCGTACAGGCGGGGAATAAGGCTGACCAGCGTCGATTTGCCAGAACCTGTCTCGCCAACTATGGCGATGGTCTGGCCAGGTTCTGCAGTAAAACTGATATTTTCCAAGACCGGCCTGCCTTGGCTGTTGGGATAGCGGAAGCTGACGTTGCAGAATTCTACTCGGCCCTCAGCCGGTGCATAGGGCAGAGGGTTTGGAGAAGATTGAATATCCACCTTAGCTTCCAGTACTTCCACAAGTCTTTCCCAAGAAGCTTTGAAGCGGGATAAGGACATAAGGATGAAGGCCACAGACATCACCGACATCAGAATCATCATCGTATAATTGGCAAAAGCCAGCACTTCGCCGACTTGGATCCGGCCTTGGTTGATCATGATCCCACCAAACCAGATGATCGCCACAACCGTGAAATTCATGACCAGCATGATCAGCGGCATAGCCAGGGCAACAATCTTGAATGCTTTGATCGATGTATTGATCAGCTCATCGTTGGCCGCGGCAAATCGCTGCTTTTCCCATTCGCCCCGGACAAATGCTTTTACCACTCGGACTCCGGCCAAGTTTTCCCGGGTTACAGTGTTTACACGGTCCAGCTTTTCCTGAACCAGTTTGAAGTAGGGGAAACCCACCCGGATGATCACAGCCATGGCAACGGCAAGCACCGGAATGGCCACCAGCAGGACAGCGGCCAAGGGCACGTTGAGGGAAAGGGCCATGATCAAACCGCCCAAGGCCATGAAAGGAGCCCGGATCATCATCCGCAAAGCCATGAGCACCGTGTTCTGGACAATGGTCACATCATTGGTCAACCTGGTGATGAGCGAGGAAGTCTTGAACTGATCCAGATTGGCAAAAGAGAATTCTTGGATTTTCTTAAACAGCGCGTCCCTCAGATCAGTCCCATAACGGTAGCTTGCTGTACTCGACGCAATGGTGCAGCCAAATCCACCGATAAAGCCGATCGCGGCGGCAGCGATCATTATGACTCCTGTGCGGATGATCAACGGTACATCACCCTGGGCAACGCCCTCATCGATGATGGCTGCCATCAAGGTCGGTTGGTACAAGTCCATTGCCACTTCAAGCAGCATCAGCACCGGCGCAAGCAGAGCTATTTTCCAATGGGGCTTAAGAAACTTAATCAGTTTCAGCATGGTACTCCTCCTGAACAACCTGCCTGAGGTTGTCTCGTATTTTCATGAAAATGGCTTTGGTTTGGGAGATCTCCTCTTGGGTAAACCCGGCGAACATCTCCTGTTCCACCTGATACAGTGCCGTTTCCAGCTCGGCTCGGATCCGTTTCCCCTGGTCTGTCAGGTAAACGCGGGAGCAGCGCAGGTCTTCGAGATCGGGTTTACGCACCACAAAACCTGCTTTTTCCAAACGCTGCAGAATTACCGACATAGTGGCCGGCCTGACTTTGGCTTCGTCGCTGAGCTCTTTTTGCGTCTGCCCATCCCGGCGCCATAACGCAAAAAGTATCGGCGGTTGACCAGGATAAATCCCCATTTTGTTGAAAATCATTTGTGTGCGCTTGAAATGTAATCTGATTACACTGACGAACAGAGACTCCAGGGGGTGGGAGCTCTCCATATTGATCCGACCTTTCCCAAATTAGTTAGACGTCTAACAATGTTTACTATAGATCGCTGCCGGAGCACTGTCAATACCATCACCGGAAAACTAGAGCGAATATGTATAAAAACAGGGCAATTTCCGGCAAAAATAGAAGGACATCCAAAGGTATGTTAATATATAATTAAATATCAAGGGGAAAATCGGCATAATGCAAAATAGATCTTAATGCCGGAATGAACCTAAAAGAGGATCTAGTTAATATAAAGCGAACAATTAATTACATAAGATTTAACAAGAAGGCAAATGGATTGTGGAAGGGGAGACCTGCATTGACAGCAAGTGGAGCCAGAAGGACGACAGTATTGATCATGCCAGCGATTATCTTGGGGCTGCTGATTCTCGCAAGTTCCGCGGTGTTGGCTGTGGAAGCAACAGTCGTTCCGTATGAAAGCTACACCTATGATTTCTGGAAGCAGCCTGTTCCGGCACCACAGGCATATCTGCCGGTGCGGATGATGACCGGCCTGGATATGGGCACAGATGCCTTGTCCAATCCTCAGGACATAACGGTACTGGGCGATCATATCTACATCCTTGATACAGGCAAGCACCGCATTATTGAGCTTGATGAGAATTTCCAGTTCGTCCGGGCAATCACGCAGTTCCAGAACGGTGGAGTCATGGATAAGTTTTCATCCCCGGAAGGGTTCTTCATAACTCCCGACGGCACTATCTATGTGGCCGATACTGGTAAAGAACGGGTTGTCATTCTGGACAACGATGGAAACTTGCTGGGTATAATCACATCTCCCCATTTGGAATATCCCGATTTCTTCCCTCCCCGTTTTGTGTTCCGCCCGCGGAAGATCGGCGTCGATTCTATTGGACGGATCTACCTGATCGCGCAGGACCTATACGACGGTATTGTAGTTTTAAACAATGACGGCGAGTTTACGGGTTTTGTTGGCGCGCCGAAGGTGAAGCGCAGCGCCCTGGAACTGTTCTGGAGTTACCTGCAGTCTGAAGAACAGCGCCAGCGCAGCCAGCTGTACTTACCGATCGAGTACGCAAGCTTCGATGTCGATAAGGAAGGATTTATCTATGCAGTAGTGGCAGGCCCTGCCGAGAACGAAGCCCTGAAAAAGCTCAACCCAGCCGGCCAGGATGTGATCAACCGGACTGGTTTTGTCCCCATGCGGGGTGACTCGGCGGCAAGCTTTGACAATAATGAGTCCAATGATACCAGAAGCCGTTTTGTCGATGTGATCGGCCGTGAATGGGGCATGGTCAGCGTCCTGGATCGGCAGAGAGGCCGGATCTTCACCTATGATGGGTTGGGGAACCTGCTCTATGTCTTTGGCGGAATTGGCGACGCCGTCGGGCTGTTCACAAGGCCGCAGGCCATCACCACCCGCGGCGAACAGATTCTGGTTCTGGATGCCGATGGGCGGCTTACCGTATTTGAACCGACAGTCTATGCGCGGTTGATCCACGAGGCCTTGATGAACTATGACCGCGGCAATTTCACCCGTTCAACCGAGATCTGGCAGGAACTGACCAGGATCAATCCCAATCTTGACCTGGCCCATACAGGCATCGGCCGTGCCTTGTTCTATGACGGTTACTATGCCGAAGCGATGGAGGCGTACCGGCACGGCCAGAACCGGTCCGGCTATTCGAGCGCCTTTGCCAAGTACCGCCAGCAATGGGTGAATGAAAACTTCCAGTGGATCGCCTGGTCTGCGATTGCCGTAATCCTGGTTATCTATCTGATCGCCAAGCATCAGCTTTATTACAGACTGAAGAAAGCCATTGGCCGTAAGATCGTGGAGAGTTGGGGCGAGACTGCAGCCACTGTCACCTACATGGGCGTCCCGATCAGAGATACCAGGACGTTTAAAGCTTGGTTCTTGAGGCTGCTCGACAGTCTGCGGTATTCACTGCACGTGATTTTCCATCCCTTCGATGGTTATTGGGATTTGAAATATGAAAAACGCGGTACGGTGGGGGCGGCGAACGTGCTGCTGTTTCTCACGATCCTGGCTTGGGTTTTCAGGCGGCAGTACACAGCTTTCATCTTCAATACAATCAGGGTGCAGTATGTGAACATCTATTCAGAAGCATCCAGCATCCTGATTCCAATACTGCTGTGGTGCGCCTGCAACTGGGCCTTGACTACCCTGATGGAAGGTAAAGGAACATTCAGGGACATCTATGTTGCAACTGCCTACGCTATGACACCGCTGATTCTGGTCTTTGTTCCAATAAGTCTGGTCAGCCACGTGCTGATTGAGGCCGAGGGTGTATTCCTGACACTGGCCCAGTCGATAGCCCTGATCTGGATGGCCGCATTGATGTTTGTGGGCACCATGGTCACCCACGAGTATACGAGTTTCAAAGCCATACTGACATCGGTTTCAACTATTGCCGGGATTGCCGTTGTCCTGTTCATCATGATGCTGTTCATGAGTTTGGTAGTCCAGGTGATCGGCTTTGTTTACAGGGTGTATCTTGAAGTCGCATTCAGGTAAGATGGGTAAAAGGGGGCTGACAGGCATGAGATTAAAACACATCTATCTTATCTTGGCGGTATTGATTATTTCGCTCTTGACGGCAGTTGAGGTAGGGCTGGCTGATGAAGTTCCGTCCAATTATCGGTTGGCCGCAGCCTCCGATGTAATTTCCTTGTACATTGATGATCAGACATCGTACTTCTTGATCCAGCATAATGAGACCAAGCAGATCTGGTACTCCGTGCCTCCGGGAAGCCGCACGGACAAAGATACGCTGTCCATCATCTACTACAACCCGTCGGATGAAATGAAGACGATGAACAACTTCAAGGACAGCATCGAAATCGGGATGTTCAAGATTGAGGATATTCCCGGCGGTGTAAGTGTTTTTTACCAGTTCGGGCCAGACTGGGTGGCAGACGACTGGCTGCCGCTTATGGTTCCGCAGCACCGTTTTGAAAATGATATTTTACCTCGCCTTTCCGATAAGGATGCCACATGGTTGGCAGGCAAGTACAAGCTGATTTCCTTGGTTCCGGTTGACGAGGAAAACCCGCGCCCGAACATCGTCGGCTTAACTAATCTCGATCAGGTATTCGGCAACTATACAGTGGCCACTCCCGGGAAAAAGCTCAGCGACAAAGATCGGAACACATTGGCCCAGCTGCTGCTCGACACCATTGTCGGTGCCAGGAAAGATGTCAATGAAAGGGCAGATGTCCGGTTAGCCCATATGGAGCAGTTGATCGAGACTCCGGCTTATGTGATTGACAACACGATCAGGCCGTGGGACCGCACCGACATTCAAAATATGATGCAGGCTATCAACTATACTCCTGAAGAAATAGCCAAAGACCATGAGGCTAACAATATTGAACCGCCTGTAAAGAACGTGGAAATCTTCCAGATCACTGTGGAGTACATCGTTGAGGGCGATTCGCTTATTGTCCGAATTCCCATGGAAAAAGTCTACTACCCTGTGCAGGTGGAGCCGAACGATCGCTATCTGACCGGTGTGTCCGGTAACTTCAGGCCGACCAACCGCCCGCAGGTGTACGATTATTTCGGCCAAATCGGCGGGGCCAAGGTAGACTTCCCCTTGTATTCGATCAACATCCTACCCCATTTTGGTGCTTCACCCACCGGCAAGGACGGATACATCTTCATTCCTGACGGTTCAGGGGCGTTAATCAACACCAAAGTCGCAACAGCCGTGCAGTACGCCCGTGACATGTACGGCATCGACAACAGCATAGCGTATGGGTTGGATGAGCATGGGTATCAGGAACCGATGGACCGTTATCTGAAAGAACGGCTGTATATGCCGGTATTTGGCCTGAAAGAGGAAGACAAGGCGTTCATGGCTGTTATCGAACAGGGCCACGGCATGGCCCGGATCAAGGCCAATACCGCCAGCAATATCAATCCGTACGCCAAAGTATCAAGCGAATATGTACTGCTGCCGCTGGGGCGGATTAGCCTTACCACGACCAGCCGCACGGTGGAACTGGAGCAGCGGGCGAGAGGGCAGATCAACGCCTACGCCAAGGCTCTTCCGGACGAGGATATCGTGATTCGGTACACATTCCTCACCGGTGATGAGGCTAACTATGTCGGCATGGCGCTGCGTTTCCAGGAACACTTGGTGAACAAATACGGCATGACCCGGATCGATCCGAAAGAAAACTTGCCGTTCTACCTGGAGTTGACTGGCGCGGCTCCCATGCAGAAATCGATTATGGGAATTCCGCGGGAAGTGATCACATCACTGACCTCATATAACCAAGTCCAAAGCATTGTGTCCGAGCTTTTGCAAAACCAGGTCAAGAACATCCAGGTACGCTACCTGGGTTGGCGGGAAGGAGGTTTGTATCCGCCGCTGCCCAGCCGCGCGCGCCTCGAAAGCGAGCTCGGTACCAGCCAGGAGTTTAACAACCTCGTCAGCTACCTGGCTGAAAACGATGTAGGTTTCTATCCCGATGTGGATTTCCTGAACATTTACGACGATCAGATCATCAAGATTGACCTGAAGAAAGATGTGGCGCAAAGCCTCAACCGCCAGGCGGTTTCGATGGTCAGGGACAACAGATTCGAGGTTTGGGTGTTGTCTCCGTCGAAACTGGACGATTTGATCCAGAAATTCACAGCTGATTACAAGAAATACAATATTGGCGGCTTGTCCCTGGGTGACTTGGGCAGCCAGCTCAATTCTGACTTCAACCTGAACAACCCCGTTTCCCGGGCTGATGCCCTGGTTATCAACCAGAAAGCTATGCAGCGGTTGAATGAAGAATACAAACTGGACCTGATGATTAACAAAGCCAATGTGTACGCTGTCCCGTATGCCAGCCATCTGGTCAACATTCCGCTGACCGCTAACAATTACAACATTATCAGCCGCAGTGTACCGTTTTACCAGATCGTCATGCACGGTTACGTGAATTATGCCGGTTATCCGCTGAACCAAGCGGCCGATTATGACTACGCCGTTTTAAAAATGGTGGAAACCGGTGCGGCTCCATACTTCAGCTGGATGTACACCGAAGGCACTGCAGTCAAAGGTACATCGTATGATTACCTCTTCGCCAATTATTACCGAGACTGGTTTGACAGGGCCGTCGCCACTTACCAGAAAGCAAATGCCGTGTTGAGCCAAGTCCAAGGGCAGAGAATCATCAACCATCAAATGCTTGCGGAGAACCTGTATATGACCAGCTACGAGAACGGGCTGTCGGTAATTGTCAACTACAACCGGGATACCGTCGAGTATCGCGGCATTGCGATTGAAGGCATGAGCTTCAAGCTGATTAGGGAGGGTGACCTGCAGTGAGGCGCTTCAGACTGACATTAAGGCAGAGGGACAATCTTTACGGGTATATCTTCATTCTGCCGTTCATAATTGGTTTTCTCTTGTTTGTGCTGGCTCCGGTGATTCAGTCGATCATTCTCAGCGTCACCGAGGTGACGGTTACGGCGACCGGGTTTACCACCAAGTACATCGGATTCCAAAACTATTACTTCGCACTGCGGGTGCATGCAGACTTCCTGCGCCAACTGATTGAGGTAATAGGGATCATGCTGCTGAATGTATTCTGGATCATCGTGTTCAGCTTCTTTGCCGCACTGCTTTTGAACCAGAAATTTGCCGGCCGCCTGATTTTCCGGATTATCTTCTTCCTCCCGGTGGTTATGGCGTCAGGTGTGATTCTGCAGCTGGAAATCCAAGACTACATGATGGCTATTATAGGTGAGCAAGTCGTCCAGAATTACGCCATCATCGACCCTCAGGTCATGGCGGCGTTTCTGATGCGGATGCAGGTGCCCGAGCAGTTTATGGAGTACATCGCCATGGCTGTTGATGGAATTTCCAGCATCATTAATGCCTCCGGCATTCAGATCCTAATTTTCCTTGCTGGGCTGCAGTCCATTTCACCTTCTCTTTATGAGGCGTCAGAGGTTGAAGGCGCGACAGGATGGGAGAACTTCTGGTTGATTACGCTGCCGATGGTCAGCCCCCTGATTCTGACAAACATCATTTACACCATCATTGACTTCTTTATTTCAACATCGAACTCTTTGATCCAGCTGATCCGCAATACCACAACGCAAGGGGCTGGGTATGGCGTGAGCGCAGCGATGTCCTGGATTTATTTCGGAGCAATCTGTGTCATATTGGGGATCGTCTACCTGATCTTCAACAGACTGGTGTTCTACCACGACTAATTGCCGGGAGGTTTGAAAATGGCTAAGGCAACCGCTTATATCAGTTATGGAAGACTGATGATCAATGGCAGAAGCGTAATTAACTTCCGCAGGGTCGGATCATTCGTCGGTAAGGTGCTGCGTTACCTGATCCTGATTGGAATTTCCTATGTAATCCTTTATCCGCTGATTGTGAAGTTCAGCTCGTCGGTCATGACCCGGACTGATATTTGGGATCCGTCGGTACTGATCATTCCCAAATATCCAAGCCTTAACAACTACAAACTGGCGATACGGTTCATGGAATACCCGGCTGCCTTCTGGAACTCTTTCAAGCTTGCCTTCAGCGTGAGTGTTTTTCAGCTGGCCTCCTGCACATTGGTCGGGTATGGGTTTGCCCGATACAAGTTTTTCGGCAACGGGTTCTGGTTTGCCCTGGTGATTTTCTCTTTGGTTATCCCGCCGGAGCTGATACTGATCCCGCTGTACCTGAATTTCCGTTTCTTCGATCTTTATGGGCTGCTGCCGCTGTTGGCCAAAATCAGCATTTTCAGCAAGCTGCCGCCGCAGGGCTTTAACCTCCTGAACAGCGCCTGGCCGTTCGTGCTTCCGGCAATGTTTGCTTCCGGGTTTAGAAATGGGTTGTATATTTATATCATGCGCCAGATTTTCAAAGGTGCGCCCAAAGAGTTGGAGGAAGCAGCTTATGTTGACGGCGCCGGGCCGTTCCGTACGTTTTTCCGTGTCGTGCTTCCCGGTTCTGTCTACGGCCTGGTGGTAGTGTTCCTGTTCTCCTTTGTCTGGATGTGGAACGACTTTAACCTGACCAGTTTCTATTGGCCGAAGGGGAAACTGCTGCCCATCATGTTGAATGATCTCTCCCGCAACGTTCTGGGTGACCAGTACCTTCATGCTCCAGTGGAGGCTTCACTGGTGAACAACGCCGGAAGTTTTCTGCTCATTCTGCCGCTGTTGTTGGTTTACGCGTTCTTGCAGCGGTACTTCGTTGAGAGTATCGAACGGACCGGCCTTGTGGGGTAGCTTTTTCGGGATCACCACAATGGTGTGGGAGGTGGTAGGCTCCGGCATTTAAGTCGCTGCAATCATCATATTGCTTTATACCTAAAACATTACAAAAAGGGGAGGAATATCATGAAAAGGCTGAGCTTGATGTTGTTTGTGATGGTCTTCGTGATGGTCATGGCGGCAGGCTTGGTTTATGCTGATGACTATGAACTGCCGCCGGGAGTCAAGTCACCGGATGAAGTCGACTTTGGCGGCAAAACAGTTACAATCATCCGCGGCGCTTTGCCCAGCGATGAGGAACGGGTGGAGTTAGCCCAGGAACTGTTCAACGTCAAACTGGAGACACTGCGGTTGGAGAACGCCGACTCGATCATCGCCCGGATCATGGCAGGGGACTCCAAGTATGATATCATCCGTGCCCCTCACCGTGAAGGTTACTTTGCTCTGGTGTCCGCCGGGATGCTTCTGCCGGCCAGCGACTACCTGCCGCCAGAATTCTATGAATGGCTGCCGGGGCCTGACCGGTACGCTATAGAGAAGCTGCAGTACCAAGGCAAATATTACGGCATTGGCATTCATGAGGATCTGTTTAACGAATCGATGATGATAGCGGCCTATAACAGAGACCTGATTGATATGTATGGCTTGCCGGATCCGTGGGATCTGTATCTAGCCGGCGAGTGGACTTGGGCAGCGATGGAAGAGCTGGCAATTGTGATCACTCAGGACACTGACGGCGATGGCGTGATTGATCAGAGAGGCATTACGGACATTCCGAACAGGGACAACTTTATCCGTTTTGCTCACTCCAATGGTGTGGAAACTGCAGCTCAAGTAGACGGCAAATGGGTCTTTACATACAATACCGAAGCCGCTGTTGAGGCCTTCAACACCATTATTCGCTGGAGGGAAATGGGTATTATGGGCTCCGGCGATTTCAACGCTGGTAAAGTTGGCATTTCGTTAAACAACCACTTGGCCAATGTTCGCCATGCAAAAGCGGCTGGCGTCAACTATGGCCTTGTACCAATGCCTAGGGGCCCGCATGCCGATCGGCATTACTATGCGACCTTCGCCTTCATGATGATGACCCTTCCTGTAAATGTGGAAGATCCGGATGCGATGATAGCCTTGGCTAACTTCCTGTACCGTCCTGGTGATCGGCAAGAAGTGCTGGATCGGTTTGTCAACGAATATATGAACGACCAACAGCATTTCCGGGCGTATATGGAAGCCATAGAAAACTACCGCGGCGAAGGCGATCCATTCCAATATACTGCCATCTGGGATAATCTGGGCACACCGGTTTCACAGATTCTCAGCGGCCAGAAGGGTGCTGCGGCGGCCATGGATGAAATTGCTCCAACCATCCAGGCACAGCTGAATGATCTGTTCAAGCAATAAGTGCTTGATATATTGTACTGGGGAAAGCCAGTTCGTAAGAGGACTGGCTTTTCTCACTTAATAAATTGGGAGGGATGGACATTGAAGAACAGATACAGGTTAACACTGGCGCTTGTTGTGTTGGCAGTGATGATTGCGCAAACGGCTTTTGCTCAGGATTACACTCTCCGTCCAGGTGTCCTCAGTCCGGATCAAGTGGATTTTGGAGGCAAGACCGTCACATTTCTGGTGGGTGACTTGGGGTATACCGGCCCTAATGGTGGATTTCCCACCAATGAACTGATAGCAGAGGCAGAAGCACTGTTCAATGTCAAGATTGCCACACAAAGCCTGGGTACATCCGGTGTTGCCGATATCATCACCGCGCGGATCTTGGCGGGGGACTCGGCCTTGGATGTCATCCGTATGCCGCACCGCTACGGATATTACACTCTCGTTTCTGCCAACATGCTGTGGCCGATCAGTGATATCCTTCCACCGGAATACTACGAGACTTTGCCAAATGCCGACCGGTACTGCATCGAAAAACTGCAGTACATGAAGAAGTACTATGGTTTCGGTGTTGTTTACGGCCTGTTCAACTCCACAATGATGTTCACTTTCTACAACCGCGACATCATTGACAGGGAAGGTCTGGTCGATCCTTATGACCTCTACGAGTCCGGGGAATGGTGCCTTGATACAATGACTGAACTGGCGATCGCCGCAACCAAGGACCTGACAGGTGATGGAGTTCCAGATCAATTCGGCATCGAAGAGGGCAGCATCAGCCACAGCAACCGCGTTTTCCGGATTGCGGCTGCCAACGGGGCGGAACTTGCCAAGACAGACAGCGAAGGGAAATGGGTATATGCGTACAACGAACCAGAGGCCATTGAGATTTTGTCCCTTATTGCCAAATGGCGCTATGATCTTAAAGTGGCAGGCGGCAGCCTAAACGGCGGCACTGCTTTGTTCCACACCCACAACCACCTGGCCGGCGCCCGCAATTATACTATCAACTGGGGTATGGTGCCGATTCCCAATTCGACCCCAGGTTTGTACCGTTATCCAGTCTTTGACTTTGCCATGAACATGCTGCCAGTCAACAGCGCCAATCCGGAAGGCCTGATTGCTTTGACCGAGTTTTTGTTCAGGGAAGAAGACGGTTATGACTACCTGGATTATTACATCAACAACTACATGAAGGATGTCAAGCACTTCCGTGTTTATGAAGCCGCCATAGAAAGCTGGCAGGGCGAGGGCGACCCGTTCCAGGATATGTTCTGGTCGCAAGCTCAAGCAGCCATCCATTCGGTGATTCAGGGAACCAAGGGTGCCGCTCAAGCAATGGATGAAATTGCACCAACCATTCAAGCGCTTCTGGATGACCTGTTCAAGCAGTAGGTGTGAGATTTAGGCAAATATGTAAACGAGAGGGCTTGCGGCTGTACCCGTCGGCGGTTTGGCGTACACTCCCCGTCTTGGTGTGCTCAGTTCGGATCAGGTCGATTTCGGCGGCAAGACTGTAAACATACTTGTTGGCGATTTGGACTGGGTGGTCTACAACGGCGGCAAACCACTGGATGAGCGCATTGCCGAAGCAGAACAGCTCTTCAACGTCAAAATCGAGGTTGGCGCTACGCGGTGCCAATGCGATGATCTCCCGGATTCTGGCTGGTGATTCCACGTATGATGTCTTCCGGTTTGAACACCGCGGTGGATACTTCCCATACTGAAAAGCGAAGCCCTGTCGCGAGGCAGGGCTTTTTCTGTCCACAAGGACTTTTGCAGGTTTGCACGAAGTATACTAATGAACAATCTTAAGAGGTGGTAATCGTCGATGTGGCAGGCATCAAAGGAACTGGTCACAGTGTCGCCAGAATTGCTGAGCAGGTTTGTGATTGGAGTGCTGCTTTCCACTGCAATTGGTTTGGGAATTGCTTTGGTTTACAAGTACACCCACCGGGGGCTGAGCTACGAAGCCACTTTTGTATCCAGCTTGGTGGTCATCGCGCCGATAGTTGCATGTGTGATGTTTTTCATTCAAGGCAATTTGGTGCTGTCGCTGGGGCTGGTGGGATCCCTTTCTATAATCCGGTTTCGCACTCCAATCAAAGACTCACGGGACATGGTTTTCCTGTTTTGGTCGATTACGGCAGGGCTGGGGGCAGGCACCAACAACCTGGGGATTGTGATCATTGCCAGTGTGATAATCGCCGGTGTGTTTGTAGTCATGCACCTGGCCAACTACGGTATTCCCAAGAAAGCGGAGTATGTGCTGATTGTGAAAGGCAGCGGCCCGTATCCCGCCACTCAGATCGACCAACTGCTTGCTGGGCTTAAGCTTGAGGCCTATCTGCGGTCCCATGAAGTCAAGGGAGAAGAGTGGGAAAGAATCATTGAACTAAAACTGCCCAAGGCTGATCCAGATTTGATCGACCGCCTTACCAACTCCCTTGGCGGATATGAACAGCTGACATCAGTGTCGATCCTGGCGCCTCAACTTGTCCTCCCACTGTAGGGATGAGATGTATGGCAAAGGAAGTGGCCACGTGCGCATAACGCAGAGATATGAGCATAAATACTGGCTGGACACGGCCAAGGCCTATCAGGTGCGCAGTCAGATCCTCGCCAGCGGCCTCGAATATGACTATTACTCTCAGGAACGGCCTTATTTTGTCCGCAGCCTCTATTTCGACACCGATACATACCACAGTTTCTTTGAGAACCGCGGCGGGTTTCTCAACCGTGTCAAGCTGCGGATCAGATCTTACAGCCCAGTTCCCGGCGATCCGCTTTCAGTGGAGCTTAAGACAAAGACTGGTAATCAGTCGATCAAATACAGCACCTTCATCCCTTATGACTGGTACTGTGCATTCATGGAGACCAAGCATTTTCCCCACAGCGACGACCCGGTTTTAATCGAGTTTGAACGCTTGGTGCACCTTTTTGCTTTGAAGCCTAAGGTGATCATTGAATACGAACGGGAGGGATTGCGGTCAAGCCGCACCTCCAATCTGCGCATCACAATCGATAAGGCAATCCGCAGCGCAGCGGCTGCGGAGCTGTATCCTAAAGCACCTGCCTTTCGGGTTCACTATGGGAAAGGTGAGATTCTGGAGATCAAACTCAGCGGCCGGCAGCCGCGCTGGCTGAGCCTGTGTGTGCAGGAACAAGGGCTGCAGTGGGTGGCGAACAGCAAGTATGCGCAAAGCGTTGGTCTGTGCCAGCCAGATGTGCTTGTGAGCAGTACGAGCCCGCTGCGCTTGCCGGTAGGTGCTCCAGCCGCGGCTGCAGACACTGGTTTAGGTACGACAAGGGCAGCTGACGCATAAAGCCTAACGAGGGGGAGTCAATATGAAAAAAGCGGCAGTCGTCTTGATCATGGTGGGTTTATTCACCGGATTGTTAGTCACCGGGTGCTGGGCATTTGATGATCCCGTGCTGGAAATGGCGGTTCAATTGGAACTGGCCAGGATCAGAGCGGGCAGCGACCTGTCCAGAATCACCACGCTGGATTTAAGCTATCTCGGCATTACATCGTTAGCCGGCCTTGAACAGCTGGTGAACCTGGAATCATTGGATGTGAGGGGTAATCCCATCCGGGATCTAACACCTATTCAGAATCTGACCAAGTTGACCAGCCTGAACCTGCGGGAAACAGCAGTGGCGGATCTCAGCCCGATCAGGAATTTAACCGGGCTCAGGTATTTGAACCTGCACTCAACGCCAGTGACAGATCTCTCTGTGATTGCCAGCTTGGTCAAGCTGGAGACCCTGATCCTGCGCAATGTACAGGTTGGCGACCAGATTGGGCTGCTGCGGGGGCTGACCCAGCTGAGGCGGCTGAACATCCGCAATACCGGTGTGTCGGATCTGACGGTTTTAGGCGAACTGATGGCTCAGGGGGCGCTCCAGGATATGCGGCAATTCGGCGTTGAGGCCGAAGTGGACATCAGGGACAACCCTCTCCAAGCGGATCCTCGCCACGATGATTACGCCGCCATCAGGCCGTATTGGAACCAGATTGCCGTCAGAGAACCATATAACCTGCCGACCATCAAGGAACAGGTGGTTTACATCAATGAAGTGATGGCTTCCAATGGGGGAGTGCTGCGAGATCGCCAGGGTGACCGCCCCGACTGGATTGAACTCTACAACCCCAACTCCCATGCAGTTGACCTGTCTGGGTACTTCTTGAGTGATAATGAATCGGAGATCTTCAAGTGGCAGTTCCCGCAGGGGACAGTGATCGAAGCGAAAGGCTTCTTGGTTGTTTACGCTTCGGGCAAAGACACGGCTGCTCAAGGCGAGCTGCATACCAATTTCAGCATCAATGCCGCAGGAGAACCCATTATCCTAAGTGATCCCAATGGATTGACAGTGGATCTCCTGCCTGCAGTGCCGATGGCTCGTGATGTGGCCTACGGCCGCCTGCCCGACGGCAATTGGGAACTATGGTACCTGCCCCTGCCGACGCCGGGCAGCCGCAACAGTTCATTCGGTTCCTACCGCTGATGAAAAAAGTCCCCGAGGCGTTCCCCGGGGACTTTTGCTGTTCACCGAACAATACTTCTGTTCAAGTCGATAATCTGGCTCACCGCCGTGACCAGTTGGTGGAACCGCTCAGGCTTCAACGACTGGTTGCCGTCGGATAAGGCCATTTCCGGCTGGTGGTGGACTTCCACCATCAATCCGTCGGCACCGGCAGCAATCGCTGCTTTGGCAAGCGGTGTCACCATCTCCCATTTGCCTGCCGCATGGCTGGGATCACAGATGATGGGGAGATGGGACAATTCCTTGATGGCGACAATGGCGCTGATGTCCAGAGTGTTGCGAGTATAAGTCTCGTAGGTGCGGATCCCGCGTTCACATAAAATCACACGTTCATTGCCTTCTGCCAGAATGTATTCGGCAGCCATGAGAAACTCCTCAATTGTTGCTGACATCCCGCGCTTCAAGAGGATCGTGCGGTCAGTCTGGCCTGCTTTTTTCAGCAAAGCGAAGTTCTGCATGTTGCGGGCACCGATTTGGATCACGTCGGCATATTCGGCTACAAGCTCCACCGTGTCATCAGAAATGCATTCAGTAACAATCGGCATGCCTGTAAGCTCCTTGGCCTGCCGTAAAAGTTCCAAGCCCTTAAGCCCCAAGCCTTGAAAACTGTAGGGGGAAGTCCGTGGTTTAAAAGCGCCGCCGCGCAGTAAATGCGCCCCGGCAGCCTTGACTTGCTGAGCGATAGTCATCAGCTGTTCTTCGTTTTCCACCGAACACGGCCCGGCAATGATCAGCATGCTGCCCCCGCCGACTTTGTACCCGCCGATATCGATCACCGTGTCTTCAGGATGAAACATGCGGCTGGCCCGCTTGAAAGGGTGCTGGACGCGCAAAATACGGTCCACGAAAGGATTGGCTTGAAGCTGGCTTTCGTCAATTCTTGTCGTATCGCCGATTAAACCGATGATGGTGTGGTTCTCGCCTTGGGACAAATGGAGGTCGAAACCCATTTGCTGTAAACGGACTTGAAGCTGTTCCAGTTCTTCAACTGGCGTGTTCTGTTTCATCACGATAACCATGGCACTGCCCCCTTGGTATTTAGGCAAAATTATACAAACGATGACTGCACTTGTCAAGCATAATGAACTTGTTGACGGTGTCAACTTTTTGTAGGATAAGCCAATCATTGATCTTCCTTTTGGTGTAGATCCTAGAAAGGAAAATGACCGTTTTGAAGACCTCTCAAACATTCAAATGCTGGAACCACTTTGCCA